>Ga0066438_1000013_pt1 | contig 126978 bp, 116 predicted proteins | sample LakWasMet56_HOW8_2_FD_59526 | JGI IMG/M metagenome (GOLD analysis project Ga0066438, IMG submission 59526) | Freshwater sediment methanotrophic microbial communities from Lake Washington under simulated oxygen tension - Sediment Metagenome 56_HOW8 | ecosystem: Environmental > Aquatic >...
TGTCATTTCGAACGGAATGAAATGTAGAGAGAAATCTCTTTAAGGATGAGATTCCTCCCGGTGGTCGGAATGACAAACAGGTATAAAAACAAAAGAACAAAAAAAACAAACATTAGAAACACTTAGCTGTTTATCTAATATAAATAAAACAGAAAAAGGCTTGTTTAACAGTTAGTTATACCACTAACAAAAAACGCCAACAACCATCAACATTATGATTTCAACCATCGTATTTATTTTGTTACTAGGAGCAGGCGGAGGCCTGTTTTTTATTAATGCCAAAAAGATCCGCAGAAATATTTTGCTCGGAAAGGACATTAATCGCACCGACAATTTTGCGGAGCGTGTTAAAACAATGACACTTGTTGCATTGGGACAAAAGAAAATGTTCACGCGTCCGATTCCCGCAATCTTGCATCTATTTTTATATGCGGCTTTTGTAATCACACAAATTGAGTTGATCGAAATTGTAGTGGATGGCATCACTGGTTCGCACCGTGTATTCCGTCCTTCATTGGGTGGCTTCTACACCTTTATGGTAAGCTTTATCGAAATACTTTCGGTATTGGCATTCATTGGTACCATCGCTTTTTTATCAAGAAGAAATTTATTAAAAGTACCTCGCTTGGTGCACAACGATTTAACTGGTTGGCCAAAGCTGGATGCTAACTTTATTTTATTTGGTGAGTTAACCTTAATCTGTTTCATCTTTATGATGAATGGTGCCGATGAAGTATTGTACTCTCGTGGTTTATCACATGCTACCAACCTTGGTGATGGTTCATTGGGTTTAGCAATCAGCTCACATGTTGGTCCGATGTTGTTTGGTGGCATGAGTGATCATGCATTGCACATTGTGGAGCGCATCGGATGGTGGGGACACATTGTAATGGTATTCGGTTTCTTGAACTACTTGGTGGTATCAAAACATTTACACATTCTATTGGCATTCCCAAATACCTTCTATTCGAACTTAAAACCAAAAGGTGAATTCACCAACATGGATTCGGTTACCAACGAGGTAAAAGCAATTTTTGATCCTTCGTTTACACCGCCTCCTGCTGATCCAAACGTTCCTATGCGTTTTGGTGCAAAGGATGTTACCGACCTTACGTGGAAACAATTATTGGATGCGTATTCATGTACGGAATGTGGTCGTTGTACTTCATCGTGCCCAGCAAACATTACGGGTAAATTATTATCGCCACGTAAAATTATGATGAGTACACGTGATCGATTGGAAGAAGTTGGAAAAAACATTGATGCCAACAAAGGTGAATTTAAAGATGATGGCAAAGCATTGTTAGGCGATTACATTACACCGGAAGAATTATGGGCATGTACATCGTGCAATGCATGTGTGCAGGAATGTCCAGTGAATATCGATCCATTAAGCATCATCGTTGAAATGCGCAGATTTATGGTGATGGAACAAAGTGCTGCTCCAACAGAGTTGAATGGTATGTTTACCAACATTGAAAACAATGGTGCTCCATGGCAGTTTGCGCAAGCGGATAGATTGAATTGGAAATCGGAGTAATTAGCGAATAGGGAATAGGGAATAGCGATTAGTAAATAGGGAATAGTAAATAGTGCCGTGCGTTAGGCCGTCATCCTAGACTTGATCTAGGATCTGCGGGAAGGGTTGATAGTAAAAAAGCCAAAGCACAGATGCTGGATCGATCCCGATAGCTATCGGGACAGCATGACATCGACACACAGTATAATTGAATGATTGAAACAACAAACAAAAAAACAGAATGAACCTAATTGAGAAAGAAGAGAACGGACAATTAATCAGTCCGGTATTGCCAGCAGATGTGAAGAATTATTTGATTGACATTGATGGAACCATTTGCGATGATATTCCAAATGAACAACCAGAGCGTATGGCAACGGCTGAATTATACCCAGAAGCATTGGTGACCTTAAACAAATGGTTTGATGAAGGACATATCATTACTTTTTTTACATCACGTACCGAAGCACACCGTGAAGTTACTGAACAATGGTTGGCAGCAAACGGTTTTAAATACCATGGTTTATTGATGGGCAAACCTCGTGGTGGAAACTATCATTGGATAGATAATCACATGGTGCGTGCAACTCGCTACGAAGGTCGTTTCACCGATTTGATTAATAAAGAAGTGACGATTCAGGTGTTTGAGGGGTAGGGAATAGCGAATAGGGAATAGTACCGTGCGTTGTCATTTCGAGCATGTCGAGAAATGTGGGAAGGGTTAGGCTTAAAAGCCCTCGCAAGTGTTTCGACAAGCTCAACATGACCACCCACAGTTTGATTTAAAGGATTAAGAATATTAAAAAAAGTAAAAAAAAGTTGTTAGGCCGGAGCAAATGAATACCTCGTTACTCCATCACCAAATTACTTCATAACAATAAACATTATGGAAAACACTCAACAATCATCAATCAACAATCAACCATTGGTTGTGCCAACAATGGCCGATTACATGGCAAAAGGAGAAGCACCTGAAATATTATTTTGGGTAGGATGTTCTGGTAGTTTTGATGATAGAGCAAAAAAAATAACGAAAGCAATCGTTAAAATATTAAACCATGCAAATGTAAAGTTTGCAGTATTGGGTGCTGAAGAAAGCTGTACTGGTGATCCTGCAAAGCGTGCTGGAAACGAATTTTTGTTTCAGATGCAAGCAATGACCAACATCACTGTATTGAATGGTTACGAAGTAAAAAAGATTGTAACAGGTTGTCCGCATTGTTTTAATACCTTAAAAAATGAATATCCTGCTTTGGGTGGTAACTACGAAGTAGTGCATCATACACAGTTGTTACAAGATTTATTAAACAGCGGAAGAATCAAAATTGAAGGTGGAAATTTTAAAGGTAAAAAAATCACCTTCCACGATCCTTGTTATTTAGGTAGAGCAAACGATGTGTACGAAGCACCTCGTTCGGTAATGATTAATTTGGATGCGGAGTTAGTGGAGATGAAACGTAGCAAAGCAAATGGCTTATGCTGTGGAGCGGGTGGAGCACAAATGTTTAAAGAAGCCGAAAAAGGAAACAAGGAAGTAAACATCGAACGTAGCGAAGAAGCATTAGCAACAAATCCGGATGTGATTGCAGTAGGTTGTCCGTTTTGCAATACCATGATGACGGATGGTGTAAAACATTTCAATAAAGAAGATAAAGTAAAAGTATTGGATGTGGCGGAGTTGATAGCGCAAGCGAAGGATTTGTAGTATTTTGAATTATAGAGTTTTAGAATTATTGAGTTTTTGATTAATACTGTGCGTTGTCATTTCGAGCATGTCGAGAAATGTGGGAAGGGAAAGGATTAAAAGCCATCGCAAGTGTTTCGACAAGCTCAACATGACGACCCACAGTGTAATTGAATGATTGAAATTAAAGCGCGCGAAAGCCAGTCATCCTGAACTTGATTCAGGATCTGCGGGAAGGTTAGGAGTGAAGAAGCCATCGCAAGTGTTTCGACAAGCTCAACATGACCACCCACAGTTTGATTTAAAGGATTAAAATTTAAAGAACAAGAAACAAGCCCCATTCTGGAAAAAAATAAAATGCAAACAATACACACAATGCCTTTAGATGCCCGTGTATGGGTATACCAAAGCAACAGAAAATTAAGTGATGCCGAAGTTACTGCTATTCAAAAAGCAGGTGCAGCGTTTATTGCCGACTGGGCAGCGCATGGTGCAAGCTTAAAAGCAAGCTTTGATGTGTTGGATAATTTGTTTGTGGTGATTGGTGTTGATGAGCAACAAGCATTAGCAAGTGGTTGCAGCATCGATAAATCGGTTCGTTTTATTAAAGAATTGGAACAACAATTAAACTTAAATTTCTTCGATCGTTTACGCATTGCGTATGTAGATAACAACGAAATAAAAACCTGTGGCATTTCCACTTTTGAAGAGTTGGCAAAGTCGGCAAAAATAAACCACGATACCATTGTGTTTAACAATATGATTACTACCAAAGCAGCTTTTGATAGCGAATGGCGTGTGCCAGCAAAAAATAGCTGGCAAAAAAAGTATTTAGAAGGCATTAGTTAATTGAATTTTGGCAAGAGGATTTTAAAATGATTTTTTATTCACTTTTTTCTTGATAAAAAAGTGACAAAAAATCAATCCCGATAGCTATCGGGAAATATGAATCCTTCGCGCCTCTCACTTTTTATCCGAAAATCTACGAATGCGGCTAAAGCTCATTCTTTGATTTTCTGAATAAAAAGCGTTCACCACATGTCGGCATCGCATATTTTCTGGCTTACGCGCTGCTTCGTAAAAAGATAAACAGAATTAATGGACATTCATTTTGTCTACGTTTTATAACCGATACCATAAACATGTTTAAGCATCAAGGAAAAACAAGAAGGCCTGAACATAACATCCGAATAGCATCGCTCTTATCATTTGTGGCAGGAATGGTGAATGTGGTTGGATTCTTATCTGTTCAACGTTTAACTACCAATGTAACTGGTCATTTTGCAGTTTTTGTGGACGAGGTATTTAAACTCGATTTTAAACAAGCATTCTATTTTTTACTGTATACCTTTTTCTTTTTTCTCGGCTCCTTTGTTTCCAACTTTATGGTGGAAATTATCTCCCGAAAAAATGTCAAGTTTGTTTATGCCATTCCTACCATTGTAGAAAGTGCTATTCTATTATTTGTTGCCTTGGCTGGTCCGTTTTTAGTGGACTCCAATCCCGATGTCTTGGCTTTTTGCTTGTTATTCGCCATGGGTTTGCAAAATTCATTCGTTACTAAAATCTCGAATTCAGTAGTTCGTACCACCCATTTAACAGGACTTTTCACCGATTTAGGCATTGAATTGTCGCAATTGTTTTTTTACAAACAAAAGGATCAACGGAAAAAATTATTCTCGTCCATTAAACTTCGTTTACTGATTATCAATTTCTTTTTTGTGGGTGGTGTATTGGGAGGAGTGCTTTATACTTCGATGCAATTGCATGTATTGATCATTGCAGCTGTGATGTTGTTGTTGGGCATTATGTTCAACAGTTTTAAGCTTCGCTACATTCGTTTAAAACGAAGAATAACCAAACGCTAAGCTAAAATTTAGGCAAAAAAAAAGAGGACTAATTTGTGTCCTCTTTGTCTGATTTGGTCCAACCACTGCTGTTGGCTACTTCTTCAATAATTGCTTCTAGGTCGGTAAGCTCTTTCGGAGCCTGGTGACGTTCTTTTACCTTTTTTGTTTTACCATTATTGGTATACGTAATTGTTTTTACTGGAAAGTCGGTGATGATTCCCATGTAGGCATCTTCGAAGGCAAAGAAATTTGCTTTGTCGAATGCTGTAGCTAATTTTTTTAATTCCTCAACCGATAATGTTTTGGTATAGGTTCCAATTTTTTCGGTATCGCTTTGTCCTTTAAACGTTGCTGTTTTAGTTGCACCATTAATGGTTAAAACATACACAGGGCATTTCCCGAAGCATGGTGTACGTTGATAGATGATTTCCATTTTGTCGGTGCTAGGAGAAGTTTGTTCGGATGATGCAGTTTTTTTAGCGGAATTGCAGGGTGCTACAAAAAGTAGGAATGCTGCATACATGATTAGTTTCATAAGCTGGAATTTAAAATTTTAATAACTCTTCATACAATTCGCGTACCGGTAATCCCATTACATTAAAATACGAACCTTCAATCTTCTCCACCGCAATGTAGCCAATCCATTCCTGAGCACCATAGGAGCCCGCTTTGTCGTATGGATTGTAATTGTTGATGTAATAATCAATTTCTTTTTGGTTCAATTCTTTGAAATATACTTTGGTAAGCGAATAAAAAGTAGTGATTTTATGTTTTGATTTTAAGCAAACGCCTGTGTAAACTTCGTGCATTTTTCCCGAAAGAAGCTTTAGCATTCTAACTGCATCGGCATAATTTTCGGGTTTGTTGAGTACTTGACCTTCTACCCATACAATGGTATCGGCTGTAATCACGATGGTGTTATCATCCAATTCCTCATCAAAAGCATTTGCTTTTTTCTCGCACAAATACAATGGAATTTCTTCGGCTTTTAAGTTATCCGGAAAACTTTCGTCCACTTCTTTGGTATGCACAGTGAAGTCGAGTCCTAAATCTTTCAGCAAAAACTGTCTGCGTGGCGATTTAGACGCAAGGATAAATTTGTGTTTTTTTAAGCTGTCCACGATTTAGTTATGTAGATAATAATAAGCAACAAACAAATAACAAACACCTAGGAACATAACCAGTTTAGCGGTATTGCCTGCTGTTTTGAAATGTTTTTTCTCGCTCGCAGATGCTATTCTGTAAATTAAAAAGGCCAATGGAATTTGAATGGCAATTAAAAAGTAGAAGAAGGAAATAGGATCGTGTAATCGCAAGTTTTGATATTGAATGATTCCAATAGCAGCCATTGTAAATACCGCAATGAAGCTTACAATTACCTTGGTTGTTTTGATTCCTAAGGCAATAGGAAGCGTATAACAGCCGTATTCTAAATCGCCTTCATAATCTTCCATGTCTTTGATGATCTCGCGTAGGAGCGTAGTTACAAAAGCAAAAAAGGAAATACCTATTACCCAACGCCATGCAAAGCCAAGGTTTAGGCTTTCATCGAGTGGTAAGTAGTTTTTATACACCAATAACAATTCGTAGATACCAACAGTTAACGGAACCAATGCGGTAAAGAGCGCAATAACAATGTTTCCAATTAAAAACTGACGTTTGAAAGAAGTAGAATAGAACCACAATCCAGCGGTACAAATAAAATGAATCAATGCTAATTTCCAGTAACCGATAGAGTAGGAAACACCAAGAGCAATAAGAAGTGCAATAACATTAATAACGGAATGAGCACCCATTGCCACACGTCTTTTAATGCCTTTGTCGATAACCATGCGCTCGGGCTTATTTACCTTATCAATTTTAACATCAAAATAATCGTTGATGATGTACCCAGCAGCAGCAATCATAACAGTAGAAAGTACCAACAGGAAAAATTGTAATTCGCTTAGTTGCAATTCGTAATACGGACTTTCTACTTTGATAAATGGTAATATCAAGCAAAAGCGAACCATGTATTGCGTAAATGCAATAATCAATAAATTCTGAATTCGGATTAACCTTAAAAATGCAATCACGTTTTTTTTATTTTTAGTAAATAGTCAATAGCGATTAGTAAATAGTCATTAGTCAATAGCGATTAGTAAATTGTGAATAGTAAATAGTGATTAGTGTTTTGATTCTATAGCACTTCAAACCTATTGCCTATTCGCTATTCCCTGTTCGCAAATTTACCAAACAAATCCATCATCATCAAACCAGTTGTTTTGAACTTTCATTACTTGTTCAATCACATCGCGCACAGCGCCTTTTCCGCCTTTGTTGTAGGAAATGTACAAACAAATATCTTTTATTTCTTGTGCAGCATCGTTCGGACACGTTGGAACACCCACACGTTTCATTACTTCATAATCAGGAATATCATCGCCCATGTACAGAATTTCATCATCTGTTAAGCTGTATATTTCTAATAGTTCTTTGTACACATCAATCTTCGTATGCGCACCTAAGTACACATCGGTAATGCCTAATCCATTCAAGCGTTTGCGAACCATTTCGGAGCGACCGCCAGAAATGATGGCTACTTTATATCCTTTTTTTACGGCCAATTGCAAGGCATAACCGTCTTTGATATTCATTACACGCACTTGCTCGCCATCGGGCATCAATGTCACCGAACCATCTGTAAGAACCCCATCTACATCCAGAACAATTGCTTTAACACGAGTAAGTTTGGTTTTGAAATTTTCCATAAGGCTAATTTACTATTTATTTTTTTTACTTGTTTCGATGATGCTGTTACTTAAAAGTGAATAAATTGTTTTGGCATTTTTATTCCCCGATAATAATTTCAAATGTGCATCCATCGTTTTTTTGTCGCCACGCACCGCAGGCCCCGTTTGCATATCGGCAGGTTTTCCTGTTTTGATTTTATCGGCTGTTTCGGCAATCAATGGTTTTAATAAATCCAATGAAAGTTTGTTTGCTTTCAAAAAATTGTCGGCAAGCGTATACATGTGATTGCTGAAGTTGCATGCAAACACTGCTGCTACATGCAATTGTTGGCGTTGAGCCGAATTGATGTTCTCCACCTTAGTACTGATGCTTTTCGCAAAAAACGTTAAGTTCTCCAAGGTGCTTTTGTTATTGGCTTCGATGCAAATTGGAATGGTTTTGAAATTTGCCTTTTTGGTTTTCGAAAATGTTTGTAGTGGATAAAACACACCAATGTTTTTAGAAACAGTTTTTAATACATCCATGCTCACACTTCCCGAAGTATGCACCACCATTTTATCGTTAAGCTTCAATTGTTTTGCAAGGCTTGCAATGGCATCGTCTTTCACCGCAATGATGTAAATAGTTGCCGTTGTATCAATGTCTTTTAAATTATTGATGGCTTCGGCTTTTACCTTTTTAGCCAATATTGCAGCATTTTTTAATTGCGGACTGTATACTTGCGAAATAAAATAACCAGATGAATGCAAACTCGTTCCTAATTGTGTTGCCAGGTTACCGGAGCCAATTAGGATAATTTTTATGGGATTCATGTAAATTTAGTTTTTTGTTTTTTTGATGCGTTCCCAGATGGCCAACAAGGTGCCTAAAAACATTACGATACAACCAATCCAAAGGATATTGATGTAAGGGAAAATAATGGCTTGCATCACAATAAAATCTTTGATGTTCGCTTTCTTTTCTTGTAAGGAAATTTCCACTTTACCCGATTGAGGATCGATTTTCCAGAACATAAATTGTAAACCTAACTGATCCACTTTTGATGCAATGGGTTGAACGCTGTTGTTTTTAATCATATACACAGGCGTTGCTTCGTATTTTACACCAGCAACATCCAATACACGTAAATGTGCTTTAACAGCAATGTCTTCATTCGCCAATTGCAATTGGTCATTACTTAAATTGGTTGACAATGAATCAAAAATAATGATGGCGTTTGACGAGAAGATGGTATCACCTTGTTTCATAGAAGCTGTTTTTGCTTCGGTGTATTCATCTTTTGTTGCTGCTTGTTTTTCTTTTATGGTTTCTAACTCCGCATAAGTAATGTGTGAATACAAATCGAAACTAGGGTAGTGGCGCGTATCCGGCTCTGGTGAGTTACCCATGCGTGGATTCATTTGAATCAATGGTGCCAATGAAAATTCTTTTTGGAATTTACCAGCAGCATCTCTTGTGAAATAATCTACATCAAACAATACATTGATGCCTTCGGTGCGTCTACCAACAAAAGTTGCATAGTACTTGCCCATTGGCAAAGTATCACCTTGAGTCAATACAATGTTTTCGTTGTTTGAGAAATTATCGCCTAAGCTTGAAACACTTTTTCCTGAACTATTTTGAGAGATGATTTCTTTTTTAGAAGTAGAAATTAAAATACCTAGCATCACCAATGCAAAACCGATGTGTGCAACCGATGCTCCAGCTTTTTTCAATTTACCACTCAATACACGAATGATGTAATCTAAATTAGCTACGGCAGCAAAAATGCTGGAGAACATTAGGATTGCATAGTATCCGTTTGCAAAATCGAGGATGTAAATAAACAATCCCGTAAATACAAAAGACACAACAAACGATAAAGAGATTTTTTTAATGAACTGTTTTACATCGGTACTTTTGTATTTGAAATATTGTCCGACCGCAATTAAAATGGTAACAATAAATGCAAAAGGCAATTGCCAGTTGTTGTAAAAATGAATCACATCTTTTAGAGGTGCTTTGTTTAAATCAAAAAGCTTGTTCCATACCGGCATAGAAGTGTAGAACATGATTTGGAAGGAAGAAACCAATAAAACAATGGCACCTACAAACATCCAAAACTCACGACTCCAGATACTTTCTTCTTCTTTTTGGCGAGGAATTTTTTTCCAGTTTACAATCAACAATGCAATTCCAAGAATTAAGAAAAAGAACAAATAGATAAGTAATTGTCCGCTCATTCCTAAATCGGTAAATGCATGAACCGATGATTCACCTAATATTCCACTACGTGTTAAGAAGGTAGAATATAGAATTAAAATAAAGGTAAGGATGGATAAAAAGAAAGCAGTGAATAAGGATTGTCCTTCGTTTTTATTGATGAGCATTAAATGGGCTGCACCTACTAATGTTAACCAAGGCACCAACGATGCATTTTCAACAGGATCCCATGCCCAGAAACCACCAAAGCTTAATGCTTCGTATGCCCAAGCACCACCCATTAAAATACCGATACCTAAAATGGCAACAGCAAAAAAGGTCCATGGTAAAGCAGGTTTTAACCATTGGTTAAATTGTTTTTTCCATAGTCCAGCAATTGCATAGGCAAATGGAACAACGGTTAAGGCAAAGCCAAGGAATAAAGTAGGAGGGTGGATGGTCATCCAATAGTTTTGAAGTAATGGGTTTAATCCGCGACCATCTAATTTTTCTAAATAGTTTGCACTTTTGAAAAGTGGAATGTTTGCAAAATCGGGATGCTCGCGTAATAAAACAGTAAACGGATTACTACCGATACGGTGTTCAAAAATGAAGATACCCAACAGCATCGAAGCTAAAAATGCTTGTACCAAGGAAATGATGGCCATAACTGGTGCTTCGAAATTCTTAGCCGTTTTTTGTAAAATCAATCCGATAACTACGTGCCAGAAAGTCCATAACAAGAAACTACCTTCTTGTCCTTCCCAAAAGCAGGAAAGGATATAACGCATGGGCATTTCTTTGTTGCTATGGTGCCAAACGTATTCATACTCAAAATAATGGTTCATGAGCATCATGAACAATGCTGCAACAATTCCTAATACGGATAAGCCATGAAAGCGGAAAGAGATACGTGCGATTTTAAGCCATGATGGTGCAGCATCATTATCGCGTGCCGCAAAAAAATAACTGATACCTGCTAAAAGTGCAAAAACAAAGGATAGAATAACGAAGAGATTCCCAGCCTTACCAATCCATAAATGTTCACCAACGTATTCCATAGTTTATGATTCTAATTTTTTTATTCTTTTAGTAAATAGCGAATAGTAAATAGTAAATAGTGAATAGCACCAATTCACCAATTCAACAACTCAACAATTCCTTAATCCTAATTCCTTTAATCCTTAATCTCCCAATCCTTCCCACATTTCTCGACATGCTCGAAATGACAACGCACCCATTCATTCTATAACTCTCTATTTCTCCAATTCAACAACTTTCTAATCTTTCGTCTTGTGTCTAATATCTAATATCCAACCCCTAATTACTCGCTTGTGGTTTTCCATCGTTGTATTTCGAAGGACATTTCATTAAAATATCGGAAGCATGAAATTCTTCACCTTGCATTTTTCCAATCAATACAATTTGTTCTGAGCGTTCAAAATCTTGAGGTTTTGTTTTGTGCAGGATTACCTTTTTCTCTAGTCCTTTATTGTCGAGCATGTAAAATGTAAACAGGTTTGCATCCACTTTCGGATCATAAACCGTTTCTTTTTCTTTGTTCAATTTTCCTACAATGTGAAATTCACTTTCAGGATCGCTAACAGCTTCTGCAAAGTCGGCATACGTACTAGTATTGTTTAAGGTAGTAAGGATAGCACCAATGGCTACTGCAATAATGATGATTAATAAAATGTGAATCTTTTTCATTCCAAGAAGTATTATTTATTCTTTGTTTTTTAATTCTTTTTCCAACTTTCCAATTTTTCTATCCAACATAATTAGGTAAACCAAAATGCCAATAAAAATGATGGACAAAACGGTGATAACCACATAAATTTTTCCAGATTGAAACATTGGGTCGGCCATTTCTACCGACTGTGAATCTTGCGCCATTGCTCCAAAAGAAGTCAAAAGAAAAATGGATAATAAAATACGTGTGATGTGTTTCATGCTCTATCTATTATTCGTTGAATAAAATTTTACGTTTTAATTTTTCGGTTCTAACTCTCAAGGTCATGAACCATATTCCCATAATGATCCAACCAATTACTGCTGGATAAAATACCATGCGCATGGTGCTGTCTAAATCGTATTTGTTAAAACCAGGATTGCCACCATTGCCCGGATGCAAAGAATCGTTCAAACGAGGCAATACCATGATGAACACCATGTACATTACAAATGCAAAAATATTGTATACAGCAGATATGCGTGCGCGTTTTTGTTCTTCATCCACCGATCCTCTTAAAATAAAGTAGGCTAGATAAATAAGCATGGAAACGGCTACTCCGTTTAATTTAACATCGGCAACCCACCAAGCACCCCAAGTATAACGTGCCCAAACGGAGCCCGTTGTTAATCCTAAAATACCCAATAACATTCCCACGTTTGCCGATTGAGAGGCAACAATGTCGTTATCGAATTTAGAACTGCTTAGATATTTGATGCTATAGGTTGCTGAAACGCCAAGAATCACCATCATGGAAAACCACATGGGAACATGGAAATATAAATTGCGAATGGTTTCGTGTAAAATTGGTTGTGCGGGAACGGGTAATAAAAAGCCAGTAATGATTGAATAGATAACCAAAAAAGCTCCTAGTATTTTCCACCAATTTTGTTTCATAGTATGCTAAACTTTTTGAACTGCAAAAATGCGCTGTATGGTTTGTTGCACCTTGCAAATTAATCGCGCCAAAGGTAACGAAATAATAGATATGAAAGTGCTATAATAATTACATTCATAAACATTAAAACGAGCAAATAGTTTAGGTCCCAATTTTCCAATCCGTCAATGGCATTTTTCGAAAGTTTGATCAAAACAATCAACAAAGGCATTAAAATAGGGAAGCTCATGATGGCCATTAAGGTAAAATTATTGCTGCTTTTGGAAGCAATGGCCGAAACCATTGTCAGTAATGATGCAAAGCCAAAACTACCCAAGGTTAAAACAATTAAAAAGAGGGGTAAATCTTGGATAATATTGCCTACAAATAAGCCGTAAACCAACAAACAAAGTCCAGAAATAACAATTAATAGAATGGAATTGTAAATGATTTTTGAAATAATTACCGCTTGCGGACTTGTCAATGTGTAATAATAGAGCAGTCGGCCGCGCGTTTCGCCAATAAAACTTTTGGCAACACCATTAATGGAAGCAAATAATAGAATGATCCAAAAAAGGGCATTCCAAGTAGCAGGATTGATGATTTTTTTGAAGGATAAGTAACTTACAAAAACAGTGGATACTACATACAGCAAAATGCCTCCCAATGCGTATTTATTGCGCATTTCGAGTTTTAGCTCTTTTAATACCAGTTGTTTTATTTGATTTACCATTTATTAAAGTTCAATTACATCTTTTTCGGAAGGAATAGTAATGTGTCTAAATCCAGCTTCCAATAGTTTTTCCTTAAAATTCAACTGTGTTTCATACTCACCATGTACCAAAATGAGTTGTTGGATTTTGGATTTATCTTGACAACCCAAATATTGAATCATTTCCTTGTAATCGGCATGAGCACTGTAGGAATCGATAATAACAACATCGGCTTTTACTTCGTGTTCAACGCCAAATACACGTACTTTTTTAGCACCCGCTCTAATTTTACCACCAGTTGAATTTGGTTCGGCATAACCTACCATTAAAATGGTGTTTTTAGGGTCACTGATGTTGTTAGCGATATGGTGTTTTATTCGTCCAGCCTCAATCATTCCAGATGCAGAAATGATGATACATGGTTCGGGCAATTCGTTTAATGCTTTTGAATCTTGCGCATCCTGAATGTAGATTAAGTTTCCAAAGCCAAAAGGATTTGGATCTTTTTTCATGTAATCCAAAATGTCCTCGTTAAAACATTCAGGGTGGGCACGCATAATGTTGGTAGCATTGATGGATAGCGGACTGTCGACATACACATTAATATGTGGCAACATCTTTTTATGTTCCATTTGATCCAGTGCAAACACTACTTCCTGTGTTCTACCTAAACTAAATGCAGGAATAATCAATTTGCCTTTCTTTTCGATGCAGGTGTTATAAACCACATTGAATAATTCCTGTTCACTCATAGCATTGTCGGTATGCAAGCGGTCGCCATAAGTCGATTCGCAAACAATTACATCTGCCTGCGGAAATGGTTGTGGGTCGCGCAAGATAGAGCCGTTGTAGCGACCAATATCACCTGTAAAACAAAATGTTTTGGTTGTTCCGTTCTCGGTATATTCAATGTTTACAGCAGCACTTCCTAAAATATGCCCTGAGTCGGTAAATTTCACATTAAACCCTTCAAATACTTGATAACTAGCATTGTATTTTACACTCACAAATTGACGCAAGGCTTTTTCTACATCTTTAATTGAATAGAGCGGTTTTAAAGGTTCTTCGCCACGTTTCATTCTGCGTTTATTAATAAAACGCATATCGTTTTCTTGAATATGAGCACTATCGGTAAGCATAATTTTGCATAAATCGGTAGTAGCGGTAGTACATATAATTTGTCCTTTAAACCCTTGTTTCACAAGGTTAGGGATATTTCCAGAGTGATCGATGTGTGCATGCGACAGAATGAGGTAGTCGATGCTCGATGGTTCAAACTCAAAATGGCGGTTCATGCTGTCGGTATCAGCGCCTCTGCCCTGAAAAAAGCCACAATCCAGTAATATTCTCTTTCCATCAAGTGTGGTTAGAAGGTGTTTACTCCCTGTAACTGTGCGTGCTGCACCAAAAAATTGAATTTGCATAAAGGTATTTTAGTAATTGTACAAAGATACTATAATCTTTCGCTTTTTACAGGGTTCGAATGGACCTAAAAATTGTCTTTTTATGGAAAATTTTAAATTTGGCATCTATCAATAAAATCAATAAATTTGTGTGTTTTGGGTAAAAATAGCAAATTGCTTTACAGGCACTTATACTTTTTTACATTGAGTAATTATTAAAGAGCACACTTCTTTTTCGGAAGAACCATTATATATGAAGAAGCATTTTCGCTTTATTATTTTATTGCTAGTGATGATTGGGCTTAACAAGCATGTTGTTATTGCTCAAACTTCCTTTGCCTCAGAAGATGAACTGAAAGCACAAGCAGCAAAGCTGTTTGATGAAGATGCGTTCGAAGAGGCTTATCCACTGTATTCACAATTGGTGAGTTTGTATCAAAAAGATGCGAACTATAATTTCCGTTTGGGTGTTTGTATGCTCTATGCAAGCGATGACAAGGAAAAACCGATTCCATTCTTAGAATTTGCAGCTAAAAATTCGGAAGTAGAAAAAGAGGTGCTTTTTTATCTTGCTCGTGCCTATCATTTAAATTACCGTTTCGATGATGCGATTAAAGTTTATAATGACTATAAGCGTGTAGCTTCGAGTGCAAAGGCCGAGAAGCTGATGGTGGACCGACAAATTGAGATGTGTAAGAATGGTAAAAAATTATTGCGCAACATCACCGATTTAGTGGTAATTGATAAAAAAGAAATGAGTCGTAACGAGTTTTATCGTTCCTACGATATTTCGGATATTGGTGGTAAATTATTAGTTAAGCCCGATGAGCCAGCCTTTAAAACACCTGTCGATAAAAAGAAAAAGGAAAATTCAATTATCTACTTAGCATCAAATAACAATCAAGTTTTCTTTTCGAGTTATGGCGAAAACACCGAACGTGGCAAAGATATTTTTGTGATTCGTAAATTACCGAATGGCGAATGGAGTAAAGCACAAACACTCGGATATCCTGTAAATACAGAGTATGACGAGGATTTTCCATTCCTGCATCCAAATGGAAAAGTATTGTATTTCTGTTCTCGTGGACATTCATCGATGGGAGGATACGATATTTTCAAAACAACCTTGAATGAGGAAACCAATACCTGGAACAAGCCGGTGAACATGGATTTTCCTATCAATACACCCGATGATGATATTTTGTATGTAACCAATGAAGATGAAAAAGAAGCCTTCTTTTCTTCTGCACGTAACAGTGTTACAGGTAAAACTGCTGTATTTCATATCAATGTAGAACGCAAACCAATTGACGTAGCCATCATTAAAGGAGCCTTGGTAGCAACCAAAGAAGGACAAGCATTGGATGCACGTATTACGGTGAAAGATTTAGGTGATAATTCCATTTTAGGTATTTACAATGCAAAGGAAACTGGTGGTTATTTAATCAATTTGCCGAATGGAGGTAAGTTTATGTTTACAGTTGAAGTAGCGGGAATGCCAACTCAATCGGAAATGGTGGTATTGCCAACACAGTATGAGTTTAAGCCATTGAAACAAGAAATTAGCTACGAAGCAGGAACCGATAAATTAATTGTTAAGAATTTATTTGACGAAGAAGTAGATGATTCAAGTTACATGCTTGCAATGAAATTGATAAAAGAAAAATCAAAATTAGAAGCGAGCTCTGCAGCTGAAATTGCGGAAGCAAAAAACAATACTTCAACAACAGCTCAAACAACAACAGAAACAAATACAACTGAGCAAGATGGAACTGCCACAGCTAAAACAACGCCTACTAATTTATCGAACGAGGAAATTATTAAGATTGCGTATTCAGATGCAAAGGATGTAGAAACGGAAGCGAAAGAATTTAAAGAACAAGCAGATATTGCATTAACCATTGCCAACCAGAAAAATGAAATAGCTCAAAATAAATTGAAGGAAGCGGATCAGTTAAAAGCCGATGCAAATTCAATGAGCGACAAAGCAAAGAAACAAGCAACTTTAGATGAAGCCAATGCTGCCTATAAAGAAGCTGAAGAGTTGAATCAAGAAACGGTAGCAGCATTCAATTTAGCGAAACGTTTAGAGTTAACCTCAGGAGCAAAACAAAAAGAAGCAGATCTTTCCTTATCGTATGCAAAAAATATTGAAACAGCTGTAAAATCGAAAAATGCAACCGAAGCATTGGCAAGGCTCGAAGAGCAACAAAAACAATTGGATGCCTTGAGTGCAGAGAATACAGCAAGCTCCAATATTGTAAACAGTATTAAGATTGATGCGGAGAATAAAAAACGTGATTTAGATAAGGCAGCACAAGAGTTAGCAGATGTGAAGCAAGAGATTGTTGACAATGAAACATTGATTGCAACAACACAAGCCGATATTGAAAAAACAAAGAATGAACAAATCAAAGCCGATTTGCAAAATCAAATAGAAGGATTAAAAGCGGACAATGAATTAAGTAAAAAAGACATTGTGAACTATGAAGAAAAAGTAAACAAACTTCAAAAGGAATACAATGGAATTTTAAATGAAGTTGCATTGGTGAGCAATGTTGTGAATCAATCGAAAACTACGACCAACGAATCGGCAGCTGCAACTGTTGCAGCAATCGACAAAACAAAATTAGAGCAACAAGTTAATTCGATTAAGAGCAGTCCACCAGTTTCAACAGAAGTTGCTGCTGTAAAAACAAACAATACTGTAACACCTGAAAATACAACTACAAGTTCGACAACAGAAGTAGTAGCAACAACGTCTGAAGTAAAATCGACAAACACTCCAGAAACAACGAATACGACAGAAACTGCATCAACAACTGAAACGGCTGCAGTTAAAGAAGATTACAATGCGAAGTTTAATGAAGAGTTGGAAGCAATTGAGTCGATTAGCAATCCTGTTGCTCGCGAAAATAAGAAAGCGGAAATTTATTCGAACTGGGTTACTGCAATGAATCAAGAGATTGCGGGATTGAAGCAAGAACAAAAAACAACTACTGATAAAGAACAGAAAAAAGCAATTGCAGCTGCCATAACTGGTTTAGAAAAAGATTTAAAAACAAAACAACAAACGGCAAAAGAAACTTTAGCATCGGCTAAAAAGTTGGAGAAGGAGCAAGGTTTGGCTGCTAATACTAACACTACAGAAAACACAACGAATCCAACAACAGAAAATACAACTACCGAAGGAACGAATACAAGTGAGTCGGCAACAGCAGCTTCCACTAATAAATCTAACCAAGAATATGCGGAAGAATTGTTTGCTGCACAAAATATGAGTAATGAATTGGAGCGTGAAAAAGCAAAAGCAGCTGTATTAAACAATTGGGCGAATGCAATCAATGCGGAGATGGATAAGAAAAAGGCAGATATGAAGGCAACTTCAGATCCTGAAATGAAAGCATTGTTAGCACAAAAGATTGTTGATTTGAAAAAACAAAGTGAAGAAAAGCAAACACAAGCAAATGAAAGCACTGCAAAAGTAGAAGCGCTTCAGGGCAATGCTATTGCTAATAAAACAACAGAGACAACAAGTCCAACAACTACAGAAGTTGTGACAAACAATAAAACAACAGAGACAAGTCCAACAACTACGGAGGTTGTAGCAAACAACAAAACAACGGAGACAAGTCCAACAACTACGGAGGTTGCGACAAACAACAAAACAACAGAAACAACTCCAACAACTACTGAGGTAGCAACAAACAATAAAACAACTCCAACAAGTACGGAAGTAGCAGCAGCAAATACTACCACTGAAATAAATCCAACTACAGAAGAAGACGATGTAATTCCTGCGGTGGCTCAGAAAAAACAAGTTGGATATACGGCTCCACAGGCAGCAGCGGAATCAACAAAAGCGAATGCCGCAAGTAAGCAAGCAGAGCAGTTGACGCAACAAGCTTCAGATTTAAAACAACAAGCAGCAGAGGCTACTTCACCAACTGTTAAGGATGAGTTGTATGCACAAGCGGAGACATTAGAGAAGCAATCGCAAGATAAAAAAATGGAAGCAGCAGCCTATACAGCAACTGCTAACAAGGCAGAGTATTTGAACAATACGAATCAATTGCAACAGTTGGAGGCTGCTACTGGAAAAAACAATGCAGATGATTTGATGATGGCAGAGATGATGAAAGATGAAGCGGTTATTTATTTTAATAAAGCCCAAAAGAATAGAGAAGAGGCTGCTGCTGCAAATCAATATTATGCAAAAGAGACATTAACGGAAGAAGCTGCTAAAAACGAACAAATTGCAATTGATAAACAACAAAAAGCAACTGCTATTTATAAAAAATACAATCCAAATTTTGTTGCAAGTAACACAACGCCTATTAACACAACCTCTGAGAATAAATGGGTAACAACAACTCCGCCTGTAAATAATAAAACTACTGAATCAACAACCACTAATCCGGTGGTTGCTAATACAACTGAAAATACAACTACAAGCACTTCGCCAGAAAATACAACTACAGCAACAACACAAAATAAAACACCAGAAACAACGAATACTACAAATACAACTGCACAAAATAATGAAACAACTCCTGTTGTAGAAAATACAGCAAGTACTCCTGTTGCAACAACAACAAATCCAGAAACAACAACGACTACAACAGCAACAATCCCTGTGGTAGAAAATACCTCTACGCCTGTAACAACTGAAGTAGTAACAAATACTGCAGCAACAACAAATAACGCAGCAACAACAAACAACGCAGCAACAACAACGAGTCCAATAGTTCTAGAGCCAATCGAGAAATTTGAACGCAAAGCAACTCCTGTTTACAATGCATCCAAGCCAATTCCAGTTAACGAAAAGTTGCCAGAAGGATTGATTTTTAAAGTACAAATTGGCGCATTTAAAAATCCTATTCCTCAAGATTTATTTAAAGGGATGACACCAATAACTGGTGAAACAACGCCACAAGGATATACCCGCTATACAGCAGGGTTGTTTACAAAATTGGTTACTGCCGAAAAAGTAAAACAAGAAATTCGTGAGATGGGTTATAAAGATGCTTTTGTTGTGGCATTTTACAATGGTAAACGAATTTCAATGAAAGAGGTGGCCACATTACTTGGTGAGCAAAGAAATGCAGCAGGAAATGATTTTGTAGCAAGTGCAGCGACATCGACAGATCAATTGGCTATCAATAATCAAACAGGAACACCTACTAATTCTACAAATACAACAACTTCAGCTACCAATACAACGCCAGGTGCTACATCAACACAACAGATTGCTGTTTCTGAAAATGTAGCAAATGTTACTGGATTATTTTACACTGTTCAAGTAGGTGTATTTTCACAACCTGTGAGTGTAAATAAATTGAATATTCAACCATTGTATACCGAAAAAGCACCGAATGGAAATATCCGTTACAATACAGGTGTTTACAATAATGTAGCACGTGCAGTGGAAGCAAAAAACATTGTGATTGGTGCAGGAGTTAAAGATGCATTCGTAACAGCTTACATTGATGGTAAACGTGTTTCATTATCAGAAGCACAACAATTGGTTGCAGCACAAGGAAATGGTGTTTTCTCCACTGCTCCAAACATGAATCAATTGCCTACTGTTGGTGGAAGAGTTTCAACGACTGTTACTCCTCAACCTGCAGTAACAACTCCTACAACAACAACTACTACAACTACACCAGTTGTTAATACACCAGAACCTACTCAGCCTGTTGTAACACAACCAACTGCAACAACAACAACAACAAATGCGGGCATTCCTATTGCTAGCGAAACCATTGAACCATTAAACATGAACAATGTTCCTGCATCGGTAACAGATGAAAAAGGAGTGGTATTTAAAATTCAAATTGGTGCATTTAACGAGGAAGTTCCATTGCAAATTGCAAATAAGTTTTTACGAATTGCTCGCATGGGTGTTAAAAATTATGAAGACGAACGAGGATTAACTGTTTACACTGTTGGTGCTTACGCAAATTATGAGGATGCAAACAAAGCAAAAGCTGCAGTGGTGTCGCAAGGAATTACTGATGCATTTATTGTGGCATTTAGTGATGGAAAGAAAATTACGATTGACGAAGCAAAACAATTATTGAACAAATAATGAGCATGAAAAATTTTGACAAACAACATGAGTTTGATACCGATTCGGATGTGCTTTTAGCACCCGAAGAAGTGGAAGTGGCGGATAAACAAATTGTGGTTTACAACGATGATTTCAACACCTTTGATTTTGTGATTGAATCGCTTATAAAAGTATGTAAACACGATCCTATTCAAGCGGAACAATGCACCTTTTTAGTTCATTATAAGGGTAAATGCTCCGTTAAAAAAGGAACGTTCGAAAGTTTAGAGCCAATGTGCACAGCATTGTTGGAACGAGGTATAACAGCAGAAATAGAATAACATGTCAGGCAATTCATTCGGAAAATTATTCACAGTAAGCACGTTTGGTGAGTCGCATGGCGAAGCACTTGGAGGTGTGATAGATGGTTGTCCAGCAGGCCTAAGAATTGATTTTGATTTTATTCAGGCTGAATTAGACAGACGAAAACCTGGACAATCGCATATTGTAACGCAACGTAAAGAGGGCGATAAAGTTGAATTCCTTTCGGGTATTTTCGAAAGTAAAACCACAGGTACTTCCATTGGTTTTATTATCCGTAATGAAAATCAAAAATCAAAAGACTACGATCATAATGTAGATGTATATCGTCCATCACATGCCGATTATACCTATGATGCAAAATATGGTCACCGCGATTATCGTGGTGGCGGCCGTTCCTCCGCTCGCGAAACAGCTTGTAGAGTTGTTGCAGGTGCTATTGCTAAATTGATATTAAAAGAATACGGAATTGTAATCAGTGCATATACCTCACAAGTTGGAGATATTAAATTGTTAAAAAATTATCACGATTTAGATTTCAGTAAAATAGAATCAAACATTGTTCGTTGTCCAGATGAATTAATTGCCGAAACAATGATTCAAAAGATTGAACAAGTTCGAAAAGCAGGTGATACCATTGGTGGACAAATAGCATGTGTGGTTAAAAATGTTCCAGTAGGATTAGGTGAACCAGTGTTTGATAAATTGCATGCCGATTTAGGGAAAGCCATGTTGAGTATCAATGCCGTGAAAGGTTTTGAATACGGAAGTGGTTTTGCTGGAACAAAAATGTTGGGAAGCGAACACAATGATGTTTTTAAAGCAGGCGATAAAATAACAACCGCAACAAATCATTCGGGTGGGATACAAGGTGGAATTAGCAATGGTGAAGATATTTACTTTAATGTTGCATTCAAACCAGTAGCAACCATTATGCAAAACCAAGAAACAGTGAATGCAAAAGGGGAGTCTGCTGAGATCCATGGTAAAGGAAGGCATGATCCTTGCGTATTGCCTCGCGCAGTGCCAATTGTTGAAGCAATGGCTGCATTGGTACTAGTCGATCACTTATTAAGAAACAGAAGTAATAAATTAAGAAACTAAAATTAAATAAATAGATACGAAAATCATGGAAACGCCAAAAAAGAAAAAGAGTTTATTCAGACGAATTTTAAAATGGACAGGAATTAGTTTTCTGGTATTAATCATTTTAATAATTGCAGCTCCATTTTTATTTAAAAAGCAAATCATTCAATTTGTGAAGGATACTGCAAACGAGCAATTAAATGCCAAAGTGAATTTTGGTGAATTTGATTTAACATTAATCAGTTCGTTTCCTGACTTTACGTTTTCAATCGACAGTGTATCCGTTGCCAATATTGGTGAATTTGAAGGAGATACACTTTTGTATGCAAAGAATTTAACCTTAGGTTTAAACCTAATGAGCGTTATTAAAGGTGATCAGTATAAAATCAACACCATTTCAATTGACCAACCTCGCATTCATGCATTGGTATTAAAAAGTGGTTTGGCTAACTGGGACATAACAAAACCGAGTACTGATTCTACTGCAACTGCCGATACAGCAGCAGCTACACCATTCAAAATGACTTTGAAAAAGTTGGAAATTAAAAATGCATATATCTTGTATGATGATGCAGCAGCTGATATGAATGCCGAGTTGTATAACATGAATTTTAACTTGAGTGGTGACTTTACTGCCGATGATTTCTTATTACAAACATTAACAGAAATCGAGCGTTTATCGGTTACTTCTGGTGGTGTAGCGTATTTTAATAAAGTAAAAACACGTATCAAAGTTGATATGGATGCAAACATGCCAAACATGAAATTTGTATTCAAAGAAAATGAATTTTCATTCAATGAATTATCATTGGGCTTGGATGGATTTGTTTCAATGCCGAAAGATGATATTGATATGGATTTGAAATTTAAAGCAAATCAAACTGAATTTAAAAACATTTTATCACTGGTACCAGGTGTATATACAGCCGACTTTAAAGATGTAAAAACATCGGGTCAGTTAGCATTGGATGGTTATGCAAAAGGTGTTTACAACGATACGAAATTACCTGCTTTCGGAGTTAAATTGTTAATCAAGGATGCAAAATTCCAGTACCCATCTTTACCCAAATCGGCAACAAACATTCAAGTTGATTTAGTAGTGGATAACAAAACTGGTGATCCAGATGCTACCGTTGTTGATTTAAATAAGTTTCATGTGGAGTTAGGTGGAAACCCAATTGATGCAACCATGCATTTAACAACTCCAGTTTCGGATGCAAATATCAATGCTGCTGTATTGGCTAAGATCAATTTAGCAAGCATGAAAGATGTGGTGCCGATGGAAAAAGGGGATGACTTGAACGGGATGATTGTAGCAGATGTAAAAATGAAAGGAAGAATGAGTGCAATCGAAAAGGAGAAATACGAAGAGTTCGATGCATCTGGTAGTTTAGCAATCACAGATATGAATTACAAAACAGCTTCATTGAGTTATCCAACACAAATCAATAAGTTGACCTTGTTGTTTAATCCTAAAACCGTTGATTTATCAGAGTTTGATGCGAAAGTTGGAAAGAGTGATATTCAATTGCAAGGTAAGATTGAAAACTTCTTACAGTATGCATTACAAGATTCATTGTTAAAAGGATCCTTTGCGTTGAAATCCAATTTGATGGATATCAACGAGTTAATGAGCAGTACCGATACAACAACTGCAGCACCTACAGCTGCGGATACAGCTGCAATGACAGTGGTTGAAGTGCCATCAAACTTAGATGTAAACTTAACTGCTACCATCGGTAAATTATTATATGATAATTTAACCATTACCAATGTAAGTGGTGGTGTTGCTATTAAAGATAGTAAAATGAGTTTGGATAAATTGAAATTAACTTTGGATGAGTTAGAAGGAACAATGCAGTTAAGCGGTGTGTACAACACCCAAAATATTAAAAAACCAATGGTTGATTTTGATGTGGACATTGCAAATTTTGATATTCCTAAAACAGTTAAAACATTTAGTACGGTTAAACAATTAGCACCTATTGCGCAGTATGCAAAAGGTAAATTCTCTACCGATTTAAAATTCTCAACGGTATTGGATCAGGCAATGAGTCCAGTATTGAACACCTTAGTAGGTGGTGGAAATTTAAAAACAAACAATGCTACTATCGAAGGGTTTGAGCCTATCAATAAATTAGCAGATGCATTGAACCAACCGAAGTATAAAAAATTAACCTTCGAAAATGTGAATGCTACCTATACATTTAAAGATGGTAGAGTAGAAGTTAAAGAGATGCCAATTAAATCGGGTAACATTACAGGTAAAGTAAAAGGTTCTACAGGTTTTGATCAAACCATTGACTATACATGGGCTTTAGAAATTCCACGTTCGGAGTTCGGTTCACAAGCAAATGCAGCTGCTGGTAGTTTGTTGGATCAGTTAAACAAACAAACGGGTGCGAATGTAAAATTGGGTGATAAAGTAAAAATTAAAGCATTGTTTGGTGGTACAGTAACAAAACCGACTATCAAAACCGATTTGTTTAACTCTGACCAAACACCAAAAGAACAAGTTCAAAACTTGGTAAATCAAGGTGTGGACATGGCAAAAGAAAAGGCACGTGAAGAAGCAGAGAAATTAATGAAAGATGCACAAGCGGAAGCTGATAAAATTAAAGCAGATGCAAAGGCCTTAGCTGATAAAACCAAAGCAGAAGGATATGCTGCAATTGATAAAAACATCGAAACGATAAAAAATCCATTGCAAAAAGCAGCAGCAAAAGCAGCAGCACCTGCAGCTAAAAAAGAGGTAGACAAGCAAGCACAAAAGATATTGGATGAAGCAAACAAAAAAGCGGATCAGGTACTTGTGAATGCAAAAGTTGAAGCAGATAAAAAGTTGCAATAAACGTTAAAAGAAATTGAATAAAACATCCCATCATTTTTGGTGGGATGTTTTATTTTGTTGTATTATTACATACAGAATCAGTCGATTAAACCATTAATGAAACAATTTATTTTATTACTTTCTTTCTTAAGCAGTTTCGTTTTTGCGTATGGTCAAAACAGTTATCAAGACTATTACAAAAGTGCACTCATCCACGATAGTTTAGCCGATTATAAATCAGCCATGTTGGATGTGGAGAATGCTCTTGCTGCCAAACCGGACTTTGATAGTGCTTTGTTTTTACAAGCAACCATCAATTTAAAGCAAAACGAGTTTAAAATTGCCGTAAATCAATTCGATAAAGTGTTGAAATTGAATTCAAATTATACAGAAGTGTATTATTTCCGCGGAATGGCAAAAGCACAACTGAGTGCTTACATTGATGCTGTTAAAGATTTTAATAAAGCAATTGAAGCCAACCCCAATCATTTAAAAGCCTATTACAATCGTGCTTTAGCAAAAGGTCGTTTGGATGATTTTAAATCGGCTATTCTTGATTTAAATAAAGTAATCGCATTGGATAAAAATTATGCAAATGCTTATTACAGTAGAGCTTATTGGAATGATTTATCCGGAAGTTACGATGAAGCAATTGCAGATTATAAAAAAGTAATTGAATTAGATGCCAGCTATAAAGAAGCATACATTGGTATGGCAACAGCCATGTATCAACATGGTGATAAAAAAGGAGCATGTGAAACGTTAGCTATTGCTGAAGCCAAAGGAAGTGTAATGGCGGAAGAAATTAAAAACAAAATATGTGAATAATGGAAAAGTTAAAACACATACTGTCTTTTAGTTTGTTGCTGCTTTTGTTAGTAGCAAATAAATCTACATTTTCACAAATCAGTTATACCATTTATAAAGTAGATGTAGGTTGTAATAATTCGAGTTTAGGCGAAATTGAAATAAACGTAACACCTACAAATCCTCCTTATACATATGTGTGGAATTCGGGCCAAACAACCAATTTAATCGAAAATCTCTCTGTTGGCAACTATTCAGTTACAATTATAGATGATTTAGGGAATGATACCATAATAACGGTTTCTATAATTGAAAATGAATGTGAGATGATTCCGGCAATTGCTTTTACACCCAATGGAGATGGAATTAACGATACCTGGTTTATACAGAACTATCAATATTTTCCAAATGCCTTGGTTCAAGTATTTGATCGTTTGGGAGCATTGGTATTTGAGCAACAAGGATTGTATGAAGCATGGGATGGCAAGAGCCCATTGGGAACTCCTTTGCCTGATGCATCGTATTATTTTATTGTTTTTAAGGATAAAAGTGACAAATCAGCTATTAAAAAAGGAACAGTATCTATTGTAAAATAATTTGAAAAAAATAATCTACATATTCTTCTTTGTAATCTGCATGGATACTTTTGCTCAGCAATCGGTGTCTTATTCGCAGTTTATGCTGAACGATTATGGCTTGAATCCTGCTGTTGCCGGAAGCTCCAAAGGATTGATGTTTATGGTTGGTCGCAGAACACAATGGCGTGGTTTTTCCGATGCCCCAGAAACTACTTTTGCAACGGTTACTAAAGATTTTGGTAAAAAAGGGTACAAACGCTATTGGCATGGAGTAGGTGCTTCGGTGGAGCAAGATAAATTTGGTGTATTTGTAAAAAAATCGGTTTATGCTTCATATGCTATCCATTTAAAATTGAGTTCAAAATTGTATATGAGCGTTGGTTTGGCTGCTGGTATAAAAAGTGTAGCAATGAGCAATAGTATATTTAATGCCAATGATCCTGCATTGAGTAACCCTGCTTCTAAAGTATTGGTGCCAGATATTATACCGGGGATTTATTTATATTCAAAAAAAGTGTTTGCAGGTGTCTCTGTTCGAAATGTCTATCAAACAACTTTATCGCAAGGAAGTAAAGAAATAGGTACAGGTAGTAAATTATTGCCAACAACGTATGTTACAATAGGGCGAAAGTTTGTATCATCAGGGTACGATTTTATAATTGTGCCAGCAATTCATTTACAAACATCCGTTGCTTCGATACCTGTTACACATTTTAATTGTACTGTTTTTTATCGTAAACGTATTGGTTTGGGTGTTACCTATAAAATGCACGATGCTGTTTCTGCAATGCTCCAAGTGCGTGTATTTAAGAATGTTGTAGTTGGCTTTGCTTATGATTATACTGTATCTAAGTTTAGATCGGCAAACGCCAATTCTACAGAAATCATGTTCGGCTTTTCACCCATTATGAGTTCCGAAAATTATGACCGACCAACAGGTGCTGCAAATTGTCCGAAATTTGAACTCTAATTTTTTTACTTTTGTGCCGTGAAAGAATTACTTAAAAAAGTTTGGCGTTTTACCTGGAAAGCAACTGTGTTGTTTTTAGTAGTTAGTATTGTTTCTACTATCTTATTTCGTTGGATACCAATTCCTCTTACTCCTTTGATGTTGATTCGTTGTGTGGAACAAAAAGTGGATGGTAAGGATATGAAGCTAAAAAAAGACTGGGTGCCCTTTGAAGAGATTTCTCCTAATTTGCAATTAGCCGTTGTTTGTTCCGAAGATCAAAACTTTATCAAGCACAATGGATTTGATTTCGAAGCCATTGATAAAGCAATGGAGTACAACGAAAATCACAAGAAAAAAAGAGGCGCAAGTACCATCAGTCAGCAAACAGCTAAAAATGTTTTTTTATGGCCTGGTCGCAGTTGGATTCGCAAAGGTTTTGAAGTATACTTTACATTTTTGATTGAAACATTCTGGAGCAAAGAACGCATCATGGAAGTATACTTAAACGTGATTGAAATGGGGGATGGTGTTTACGGTGCGCAAGCAGCAGCCAATCAATTTTTTAAGAAAGATGCAAAGTATTTGAGCAAAGGTGAAGCGGCTATTATTGCTGCGGTACTCCCTAATCCACGAAAATTTAATGCGGGCAGACCGAGTGGTTATATATTAAAACGTCAGGGTTGGATTGTTCGTCAGATGGGTTTATGGGGCGGTGTTCTTAACTATGAGCTTCCTGACGAAAAAGAAAAGCCGACTAAAAAGAAAAGAAAAAAATAAAGCTTAATATAAAATTCTGCATTTTGGAAGTAGAATTTTAAGAATAGCAATGTCGAATTCTTTCAAATAGTTTCCTCTAATATCCAACACTTCCAAGTTTTTAAGCATACAAATGGAATCGTGAAGCGATACAATTTTATTGCTTTTGACGGATAAATATTTCAAATTTTTTAGTTTGTAAATTTGTTTTGGCAATTCAAACAATGAATTATTATCTAGAATCAATGTTTCGAGTGTACTTATTTTACCAATTTCAGCGGGTACTTTTTTTAGTCCGCACATAGCTAAAGTTAAGCTTTTTAACTTTTTAAATTCACTAAATGAACTCGGCAATGTGTCTAACTTGGTATTAAAAACAAGTAGCTCTGATAGATTTTTTAGGTAGCCAAATGAATTTGGGAAATAGAAAGTGTCCGCCTTGTTATTTTGTATTTCAAGTATTTTCAATCTTCCTAAATAAGCAAATTCAAAAGGAAGCGAATCCAATTTAGAACCCTGAAATTTTAGTTCGGTAAGTTGTTCGAAATTACCGAAGCCTTTTGGTAAGGACGTTATTTCGTTACCAACACAAGCAAAATAAAACAAGTTACTTAAGCTTGTAAGCTCTTGTGGTAACTGTGTTAAGTTATTGGCAGTAAGTTGTAATACTTGTACTTCGGTAAGTTTTGGTATTTTAAGTTGTAGCTTAGGATCAATTACTTGATAGTCCAGTTTCAGTTTATAAACTTGCTTGGGTTCTTTTAATGCTTCTTTTAGGTTTGTGTAGGTTTCACCTGGAGGACCGTACATTTCAAAGGCATCACGTTCTTCTTGAGCAAACAAACGAATGCTTGTCCCAATAAAAAGAAGGAAAAAGAAAAGGTTTTGTTTATTCATGCTTTAGTTCAGTAATAACTTGGAGTAGCTCGTTTTCGAATCTACTTTCAAGCTAATTATATACAATCCTGAAGCTAAATTTAATTGATTTTTATCAATATTAAAAGTGTAATTTCCTATTTCTTGATTTTTTGTTCCTTGTAATCTGATTTCTTTTCCAAGAGCATCAATTAATTTCAACTCAACTGCAGCTGCACTTGTTAAGCTGTAAGTGATGGTTGTTTGTTCTGTAAAAGGGTTTGGGTAAACCGACAAATGAAATGCTGATGCTAAATCACTGATGCTTGTAGGAACAACAACGAGTTGTCCATCGCTACTACTTACACTTGATTGCAAACCTGCTCCATCTTCTGATTTTACATTTATAAAATACAATTGATTATTGGTTAATGTTAATCCTGTATGCGTAATTGTTGTTGCTAAATTGGCGGTTGTCCAGTTTAAAATATCCGTTGCGCCTACAGTTGTTCCAATGCTATACCAATAATTTAGAACAGCCGAATTGGTATCAATGCAGGTACTCCAGTTTGCCGATAACTGAGTTAATGAATAGGTGGTATCAATATCATTGCTTGTGCCATCAATAACCGTTGGAGTAGAAGGTGGTGTCCAATCGATGTTTACATCTTGTGAAGCTACACTTGATAAATTACCAGCTGCATCTTTGGTAATTGATTTTACTCTGCAGGATGCTTGAGTAGGTGACGCATTTTCGTGTCGAACATCATTTGTTGCAGCACTACCAACGGTAACCGTTACACTTGGCAAACGGGAGCGGTATACTTTTAAATCGTTAATCATATAATCGCAATTTCCACTACGGAACGAAATTGCATTTCCTGTAGTTAAGAAATTTGGATCAGTCCACGTACCTATGAATACATCATTTTGATACACATCCATTTTTCCGGTAGTTCGGTCATACAAAATTTTATAATCGTACCATTGATTTGCAACAATGGTCATGGGTACCGAACTCATTAATGTAAATGTATTGTTCACTACTTTGTAAAATTCACAAACACTTTGATCAACTCTGAACCAAACAAAATAGGAGTTGCCCCTGTTGGTTTGTGTGGCATCATCGCAGAAAAAATGGAAGCCAGCTCTTCTGTTTGTTCCTGTACCATTAATTTTCCCTTGCCAATTGTATAAATAGCGGTTCGATAAATTTTGAGTTAAAGGAGCCCAAATATTGGTATTTGCATTTGTTTGATCCGATTGTTGCAGATAACCTCCATTGATGTTCCATGTTCCAATTTGGTTGGTCCAATCCGGATGAATGGCTAGATCAAAATTATCGCTAAAGAATCCACGTGTATTGTTTGCTCTCCATTCAGTTCCTGTATTCTCCAATACTTGGTAGAAACTTTTTTCGATGCCTGTTCCACCTGAATTATCACTATCAGTAAAACTCGCAGTAAAGTTTGTTGTTTGCCATGTTGATGGCGCACTTACCAATGTTGTTGGTACTGTATTGTCGATGGTGCAATTCCAGATTGCTTGCCAGCCACTTGCTACCGTTCCGTTGTCGGATTTAAATTTGATGGTCAATGCACCACCTGTAGATGTTACAGTTCCAGGTGAAATTGTTCCATGATAAAATCCGATTAATGGAGCAGCAGTGGAATTACCATTGTAAATCCAAAGTGTATCATAATTTACTTCCGTATTAAAGCTCGAAAAGTTTAATGAAACATTCGATGCGCCTGTTGGTGCAATGGTATAGGTATATGTTTCATTGTCGTAATAATTTCGATTTGGTCCACCCATATCATAAATGGTGTCGGTACAAGGAGCTAATGCACAATCCGAAAATTTATCACGAATCAAATTCCAAAAATCGCTGTAGCCATTGTCGTATCCTAATGCCCAAATTCCGATTCCACCAATTCCTCGTTGATTTACAATATCGAATCGTTTCCCCATGGAGTAGGCATCATCGATAAAACATTGCCAAGGTGTTCCTGTGCGTGTGGATGGAAACCAGGGTGAAAAGCTATTTGCATCCCAGTTACGTGTATTGTAATAACCATTTGCATTGGTGCGGAATGTTAAATAAGTTACCGTGTTGGTGCTTCCTGTTGTTGCCGATGGAATGGTAGATGCAGATGCAGTAGCCCATTCGCGACCATAATAAGGAAGTCCTAATAATAATTTATTTTTTGATGCACCTTGTTTTAAGTAATAGGTAATTGATTTGGTTAATGTTTGATTGTACGATGTTTCGAAATTGTACAAAGGCGCTTCCGGACCAGCATTAGAGCTGCCGCTCCAATAATAATCGTAACCCATGATAATAAATAAATCCACATAATTATTCAAAGCTGCCATGTCGAATGAACCACTCCAATCCACTGCATACAAGGCGATGCTAACTTCCGAGCCAGCAATTGCTGCATGCATTTGTGTACACAAATTATTCATGAAGGTTGTAAACGGAATTTTGTGTGATGCGCCCATTCCTTCAAAATCAATGTTTACACCTTTTGCATTTCTGCTTTGAACAGCATTAATCAAATTGGTAATTAAGGTTTGTTGTGCAGTGGTATTTCCTAAAAAAGTAGTTAAGTCGCTTGCACCAAATAATGTAACGCATAAGGTAACATTCACACCATTCGCCTGTGCATCCGATACCACCGTTGCAGTACTCCAATTGTGAGTAGTAATTGCATTTCCGTTTGCTGGATTTACTTCATACGAGAAATAACATAAATCGCTCAAGCCATTCCAATCGTAATTGCTTTGCAAACCATTTTGCCAATAGGGATGCCAACCATACACACGCTTTTGTAAGTTGCATGCTCTGTTATCTTTTAATCGAAGTGTTTTGTTGGTACCTGTTGTAAATGTTCTTAAACTGTCCCATTGAGCATCAGTTTCCAATTGGTAAGCAGCATATTTTTCCGATTCTGTTTGGTGAATCGATTTGTGTCCTTGATTTGATAAATAGTAGTCGATGTTTTTGGTATAACCTGGACGAATAACTTTTTTTCTTGAACTCGAATCATTTTGCTGATTGTAGGAATAGGGTGCTCCTGGACCATCTTTATCGGTATCGTGTTCGAATATATATTCTTTGTATTCGTTGCTATTTACTTCCGACTCGTCTATGTAAAATGACGAAACATTCACTACTGCATTTTGTTGAGCAATTGCAGCTGTTGTAAATGCTAAAAAAGCTGAGAGGTTTAGTATTCTCATTTTAAAATTACTTTAGTCGTTTTCACTTCTTCGTTAACCATCAATTTCAAAAAGTAGATTCCTTTCGATAATCCTAACTCGTTGGCGTTTATAGCAATTTGATGTTTGCCTATGTTTTGGTTATTATTCGAATAAAGTTGAATTTGTTTTCCCAACACATCAAGCAATTGAATTGAAACAGTCGAATTCTGAGTTAACGAATAGGTAATGGTTGTTGCATTTGTAAATGGATTCGGGTAGATACTAAGCACTGTTTCATTAACAGCAGAAGCAATGCTTGTTGGTGTTAAATCAACAGTTTGTCCATTCCCTGTATACACCGCAGAAATTAAACCAGCGCCATTTTCTGCTTTTACACTAAAGTAATAGGTTTGTCCATCAATTAATGTTAAGCCTGTATGTGTAACAGTTCTGTTGAACCAGTTATCGGTCCAGTTTACCACATCTGTTGCACCAGCTGTTGTTCCTATTGCATACCAATATTTAGCGATTGCCGAGTTGGTATCCACAGCAGCACTCCAGTTTGCAGAAAGTTCGGTTGCCGAATTTGTAAATACAATATCCGCAGCTAATCCATCATTGATGGTATCTACCACACTTGGTGGTGTCCAATCAACATTAATGTTTTCATAAAAAATAGCAGATAAATTGCCTGCAGAATCCGAACAAATGGATTTTACTTTTGCCGAGAAGGTTGTTGGATTTGGATTTTGAAAACGAATGTCATTCGTTGCTGCAGCTCCTAAAGTTACGTTTGCACTTGCAACTGGACGAGAACGATACACTTTTAATTCATTGATTTCAAAATTCGCATTTCCACTTCGGAACGAAATGGCGTTACCAGTTGTATAAAAAGATGCATCGGTAAAACTTGTTGCTAATGCATTGTCTCTGTACACATCTATTTTTCCTGTAGTACGGTCGTAAATGATTTTGTAATCATACCATTGTCCAGCAGTTGTTGTGTATGGAATATCTACTAGCGGACTGCCAAACACATCGTTCACTACTTTGTAAATTTGCAATTTTGCATCATCCACTCTGAACCAAACAAAATAAGAGTTACCACGATTTGCTAAACTTCCATTATCGCAAAAGAAATGAAATCCAGCTCTGCGTGTTGTTCCAGCACCATCAATTTTTCCATAAAAATTATACAAATACCTGTTCGATAAACTTTGGTTCAGTGATGCATAAATGTTTGTATTTCCATTGGTTTCATCCGTTTGTGATAATGAAGCATTGTTAATGATCCATGTTCCTTGATTGCTTGTCCAGTCGGGATGAATAGACACATCAAAATTATCGGCAAAGAAACCATTGTTTGCATTTGCTCTCCATTCGGTTCCATTAAAATCAATTACTTGGTAATAGCTTTTTTCTAAACCACTTCCACCAACATTATCCGCATCAGTAAATGTTGCTGTAAAATTGGCTGTTTCCCAACTATTAGGTGTGTTCACCAATGTGGTTGGAGCAATGTTGTCGGTTGGAGGAGGAGTTGATACATTACTTGTGTAATTGGCAACCCAGCCAGGAGCAGTTGTTGCGCAATCGCTTCTAAATTCTAATAATAAGGAACCACCACTAGAACTTACAACTCCAGGAGAATTTGTTCCCGTGTACTGTCCGATAAGTGGAGATGCTGTTGTTGCGCCATCGTAGATAAATAAATAATCCCAATTCAATTCGGTATTAAACGATGTAAAGTTCAAGGTAATAGATGTTGCACCTGCAGGTTGAATCAAGGTTAAAATGCGTTCATCGTTTGCATAGTTGGCAGCAGCTAAGCCACTATCGTAAAAATTGCCCGATGCGGCAGTTACTGTATTAATGGTAGGAGCGTTGTTGATGAGTAAATAATATTTTGCCCAGTTCCAATTTGGTCCTGGATCGGTATGTGTTTGGTTGGCAAACATTTGATGACCTTTTATTTTTGTACAGCCACCCAATAAACAACTTGAGTAACCACCTGAACAACCTGGTCCGTAATAGGTACGCAATGGATTGATTCCATAACCACTGTTACAAATATCACGAACAACAGCAGCTGACGAAGTATACATGGCGTTAGTATACCACGATGCAGTGCTAATATAACCTTCATGTTCCAATCCAATAGTATATGGATTTTCGGAACCTACATGCCATGCTTTTGCCGATTCCAAAACCATTTGTGTTACTTGTCCATCGCTTGAACGCAAAACATAATGTGCAGAAACGCTTGCTGCACAGTTTTGAAACCAAGAAATACAACCAGCATAGGTTCCTTGTACGGTGTGAATGGTTACGGCTGAAATAGCCGTTCCTGAGCGTGAACTATAGTTACAACTTGCAGCTGCTGTATAAATTGCTGGACCATAATCAGCAGATAGTGGTGAGCGATTTAAATTAGGAGTAAAATAATTTCCATTTCGATCGTATACACTTTCATCGGTAACAGTAATACTTTGTGAACTTAAAATTGAATAATTATCAACACCAAAAATAGCCGTGTAATCAATGATGTGATTCGGGAAATTGAACTGTTGTTGGTAATCCGCATTTTTAAGAAAATCGAAGTAACCATACAATTGTGCATTCATCGCGTATTGCTGACCGACAGTTCCGGAAGGTAATTCACTCAACATCATGAATACAGGAATGTAATCTTTCATGTTATTGCCAGAGATGTTCATGTTTACCATCAACGAATCGAATGCATCGGCATATGCCATAATGTTTATTGCTGGATTGTTGATGATGTCTGCCTCTGTGTAATTTGTCAACTGAGTAATCAGGGTAAGATTATCGTAAAAATAATTTTGTCCGTTTAAGGTCAAACCCATTACACCATAGGCATTGGGCATTCCATTACAACTTTCTGAAGCTGTAGAAGCATGTGTAATGTGTGTAAAGCGTGTATTGTTAAATGCGACAGCTTCTAATACACCTTTTGGAATAGCAGGGAACTGTTGGTAGGCTGCATTGAATAAGTTGGTATAGGGATTTTGAACTAGTTCTGTTGAATAGGAAAAGTTCATGCATAAAAGTGCAAGAAAAAGTAGTAGTAGTTTTTTCATCTCGTCTGATTTTTAATCTATCTCAAAGATAAAAAAAAGCACGAAATACGGAAGTGATTGTTGATTTCTTTATAGAAAAAAAACTAACTAGAAATCTTCCGCATAATGGTTTCTAAAGGCCCATGACTGAACTTCTTAGACCAAGCAATTGCAAAAAGCACACATATTAAATAAAATACGCAAGCAAAACTAAAGATATAGAGTGGACTGGATGGTGCTTGTTGTGTTAAATAACCAGTATACAACTGTCCAGTTAATTTCGAAAAAATAAGCATCCCGATGGTTATGTGTAGGACATAGAATGATAAGGTCATTTGTCCCGTTTTTACAAAAGCAGTTATGATTTTATTGCTTGGCAATTTTTCGCCAATAATCATGCATAGTGGAATAACGATTAGCGCAAAACCAATGGTAATCATTATAAAGGGAATATAGGCCGGGAAATATTCACTCATAATGTAGTGTATCCAATATTCATCCGTAACATACTGATTGGTGAAAAATCGTATTGCTTCAAATACTGTAAATAATAAAAGCCCAATTAGAAATACATTCTTTTTTGTGGATTTTTTTTGCCAATCGAGGCGACCTAAAAACATGCCCAGCATAAAATAGCACAACCAAGGAAAGATAGAATTCCAGCCATTGTATATGGTATTTCTTAAAAAACCTTGAGGCGTCCAAAAATCAGCATATTGAAACGTGTCAAAATTCCAACTGGTATCAATAGGAATAATTTGTAGTAATATATGAAAGCCAACTATAGCAACTATGCCTAACCATAAATAATATTTTTTAGGAACAAATAGAAAAAATGCGGCTATGTGCATGTAGGCTCCATAAAAATGAAGGATGTCGCCAGGCCACCAGGAATAAAGCAACAGACCCAAAGCCACTAAAAACCATGAGCGTTTTAGGATGATGGATTTTAGCTTCTTTTTTTCTATTGGAGAATATGCAGTGCGATTACTCATTAATGATACACCCATGCCTGCTAGAATAATAAAAATGGCAGTTGAATTCCCAACAAACAGGTTCAAGAAACGACCCATTGCTGTATTATCTAGAAAGGAGCCAAAGCAAAAATTAAAATTAACAATGAACATTCCGAAAATAGCATATGCTCTCGCTAAGTCAAAACCAATGATTCGTTGTTGCATAATTGCTGCTCCGTTTTATGGGAATAAAGGTATTGTTTTATTGATTAGTAGAACTTGCTTTTTTGTTCGATTTCCAATTCGACCAGATATTGAAAGTGATGCCAAATAACCATTTAGCATCCCTATGAAAATACGCTGTTAAGTTGTAGCGGGTATAAGCACTTAATGGAGTATCACCAAAACTAACATCATTATGGTCCATAAATCGATAACCAGCATGGATGGTATAACAATACGGTTTATCTCTTAAGAATTTGAAAGGAATAGTCATACCAAGCTTAAATTCATAATACCTTGTATTCATTTCCACTTGATAATAATCTCCATATTTTGGATCTGTATACTGTGATAAGCGTTGATCTTTTATAATCGTTAGTTGTTCTCCATAATAAAAATGAAAAGAGGGTTGAAGTTTATGATGAAGAATAAATCCAAGATGCAAATAATAATTGACGGTTCCCATTTTTAGGTTCTGACCATTATGAACAATAGATGCAATCAGTTGGGATTCGCTTGTATCATGAATAGGAGCATACCTGTATTTTACTTCTGACATGAAGTAATCAGAAAAACGGTATGGAACAATATCCGGTTTAATCACTTTAGCTCCAACACCTACTAATAGTTGAAATCGTTTTTTGCGATCGTTAATGCTGAGTCCAAAAGAAAATTTTCTATCTACCGATTCTTGAAATAGCCTGGATTTTGTTCCATAACAAAGGTCTAAAGTAGCATAGGCACCAAATCGTTTAGGTGCAGGCTGTTCTTCAGCAAACAAAAAAGTAGTTTGCAGTATTCCTACAATTAATAGATAGTGTAAACGCCTTTTCATAAATTTATTTTTTTGAAGCAAATTTGCCCGCCAAAAAAGCCATTGGTAAGTATGCAACACCTAAATCTAAAATAGTAAACCAAGTTGGTGATGGAAGCATTACAATATTGATAATACCACCAATCAGATACCAAGTGCCAATACCTAAAGCAAATTTCATTTTGTGATTGAGGACCATTTTTGCAGTGACAAATGCACCCAGCAATGTTCCCAATGCATGTGCTAAAAATGGCATAATAAAATGCTTAGGTTCAAACAAATGCAAAGATGCTTTTAATCCTTCCATGGTGGTTACATCTGCTCCTGCGGGTGGAGCAATGAGTGAACTGCTAATCATAATGATGCCCATGTTTAACATGCCACCAGCCAATACGCCAATGATTACGGCTAAAATATTTCTCCCAATTGTGTTCATCGCTTTTTTTGATTTGATTATATAAATATACTAAATCTCCCACATCACAAAAATTGTTTTGTCGAGAATTAAATTGTTGCTTCTTGAATGACTTAAATCATCAATCACTTGTTCAATTTCAATGGATGATAGTTTTCGTTTGCTCTCTATTCTTCCAATTGAATTCCAGTTGGAACGACCAAGATGTATATCAATGCTAAGTTCTTTGCCTTTTACTGGTAAAATATTTTTTATGTCAATAGGTGTGTAATAGGGATGTGAAATTTGAATAGAACAAGTGTCGCTTACAAATGATAAACTAATTTGTCCATCCATATTTGATTTTAATAAAGTATCCTTTCTCGAGGAACTTATTTTAGCAAAAACAAAGGGAATGGTATCGTTCTTACCTTCCATTAAATATAAATTAATGCTTGAATTGTTCTTTAAATTTATAGTTGTATCAATGGTATAGGTAGATGGAATACTTTTTAACCTAATTGGATAATGATGTTTGTATTTCTTTTGTCCAAAGAATAGAGTAGGGAGAGCAAATAGAATTATTACAAGTAATCTAATTTTCATAGCGCTAACAATAATTTTGGAGAAAATTGATGTTTTTTATTTGATTGATTGAATTCTTTTCTTGAGTAGTATCTTTACTTCAATCGCTCCAACACACCTTTACGTTTTACAATGTTTTTATAATCCCATTGAATGTCTCTCGATTTTTTAAGCCATCGTTTTAAATCTTTGGTGTTCACTTGTTCCTGAGAAGTATAACGTGCTTCGGCAGCTTTAAAACTACCTTCCTTATGCAAGTCTGGTTCATCGAATGATTGTCCGCTCCAAAACAACAAACGTACATTGTTTTTCAATTTGCTATATCCTGTCACAGGATTGCCATCTAAAAACCATACGGGATGTGCATGCCATATTTTATGTTCAGCTTCGGGTAATGCTTTGCATATTTCAAGGTAAAGTAAATCACAAATGGCTTTATCCTCAGCAGTTAAAGCATTGTTATAGGTTTGAATCTCTTTGTTCATTTTAATGTTTTCTATTTTCAAATGTACTTTAATTACGGAATACCTCCAAGTAACACGTTTTTATGTTAAAAACAAAGAATAATTCTTTTTTTGAATCTTAATTAAAATGATGTAGATTTGAAATAATGTTAAACTAAAAACAAAATCACATGAAACTAAACAAGCTTTTTTTATCAGCAGCATTTTTGCTAGTAACTTCTATTGCAAGTGCATTTACAATTGATTATTACAATAAAGATTCTCAAAAGTATACCATGGAAGTAAAATCAAATGGTTCTACTCAAAAGGTTGAATTCTCTGCATCTACAACTGGTGCAACATCTATTCAAACAAGTGCTTCAGAAGTTGAAATTAAAACTTCTTGCGGTTGGGTAAAAGTTAAAAATGGTGCGAAAATCACCATTAAAGATGGTTGTATCAAAGTTGAATAATTTCAATTTTTATAAAATAAAAAGCCCCATTTGATAATTCAAATGGGGCTTTTATTTTATTGTTGCTGATAACACCAACAATGGTTAAATTAGTTTTACTTAAATAATTAGCCTTTTTCTTTTTTGCTTGATCAAAAAGGAAGAAAATCAACTATCCTTCCGAAGTAGTGCGCAAGCCCGAAAAAATATGGAGCCGACATGAGGTGAACGCTTTTTTATATAAAAATCAAGAGATGTAGCGATTTCTTTCGAATCGATATGTCATCCGTAGATTTTTATAAAAAAGCGAGAGGCGGGAAGGATTTATTTTTTCTTGATTTTTTGTTACTTTTTTATCAAGAAAAAAGTATAGTATGATTTAGGCGGAATAATTAATCCTCCGTTATTGTTGGTGATAACACCAACAATGGACATAAAAATCATCTTCCAAGCTTCCACACTTTCTCGACATGCTCGAAATGACAACGCTGGATTTAATTAGTTATAACACCAACATGGCCATATCATTTCTTTCTCAAAAAATCTCCATCCACAATCAAGAGCTTTACACCATTTTCTGAGTAGGAGCGATGAGAACTAAATTCATCTGAAACCACATACATTTCATTTTTGCGGAGTGTTTGTTTGGTGCCGTCTTTTAGCTCTGTAATAAATTCTCCTTCCATGCAATGCACAATGTGCCCTTTCTCACACCAATGATCGGCCAAATAACCTTTTGAATATTCTACAATGCGAATTCGTAAACCGCCTAATTGTAGTGTTTGCCAATAGGCAATTCCTGTTTCTCCTTGGTAGGCTACTTTTTCAACTGACTGCCAATCGATGGTTTGAAAGGGGATGTTAATCATTTCTTTTTCTTTTTAGTATAATATGCTTGTATCGACTTATAAAAATCGATGGTAGAAGCTCCTTTTTCTGTTTTTAGTAGTTTACCAGATGGACTGAAATTCAAATATATGCTAAATTTTTATTTTACTTAATGCTTCACATGCTGTCTATATTTGAAAGCATATGGGCTAAGATAGGTTCGCATTTTTCTTTACAGCAAGGGTAGAACTGACCATGTTTCCATTTTTCTGATTTAGGAGAAAGTCCCCACCAGAATTCGGCCAAGGCTAATGGCTGCATTTTATTTTGAAAAGCATATTGCAATAATTTTGGTCCTGCACATTCACCTGCACCTGCGACACAATTTTTGTATCCGGCTTCTTTAAACAATTCAATCAGACTTTTTTGTTCGCCAGCTCGATTCAAAAAATGATATTGATCAAAAATTTTATTTTGCAAAGCAATTGAATGGTTCTTCCTAACGTTTTTTAATTCTTCAATTCTAATAGTATCAGTCAACGTTTCAATCTCTTTATTGATGCGGGTTAATTCCTGCATTCCCAAATTCAAAAAACTGTTTTCAGTGAGCATGTCAAAAACAGGCGGCACGAATTTAGAATGATGATTTCCTTTAGCAAGTTTTCCTGAAAATGCGGCCAAATAGCCAATTTCATTTTCTTTCGTCTTTACTACTAATACGCCAAACATTTTACCAATTATATTTTCAGCATCGTTCTCTAACCCAAAATTATGAACCCATTCGTTTTGATCTTTCAAATGCGATTGTAAATCTTCAGCTGCCAGCAAACATAAAGGATGCGGCACATCAACCATTAAACTAAATTCAGAAGGAATAGAAGCATTGGCTAAAGAATGCTTAAAAGGAATAAAGAAGGGATTGGCAGATTTCAAAATAGTTCTGATATTTTCGTGGGATAACGGTTTGCGGCCTGGCGCTCGTGCGGGTTTTGGAGCACAAAACTCTCAGCCTGCACTGAACTTGATACGAAGAGCAAATTTCCATGTTTGCACTTCACCCTGCCTGATGCAAAACCCGTATTATGCGTTCGGCTTTCCTTATTTTTTGTCTCGTGTTTTACTGTATTATTATTTTTTTGTTCGTTACATTTTGATTGTTGTCTGTTATGCGCACAAAGTAAATTCCTTTTGGCTGTCTACCTAAATCTATTGTCGTTTGAATATTTGTGAAGTCTGTTTTGTAAATAAGCTCCCCAACATTATTATAAATTTCTATTTCTTCTATTTTGCCTCTATTAGAACTTATTGTGATTAGGGATGTTGCTGGATTGGGGTAAATATTAATTTGTAAATTGTTTTCCAAATCATTTACCCCATCGATGATAGGACATACTCCACGATGTATGTCTACATCATCAATATAAAAGTAAGAAGCTCCAACTGATGAACCAGCCATATGAACAGTATCAGTTGCAGAATGGGGATAAAAATTCCCAATTGTAATAAATTTTTCTCCTCCAATAGCAATATAGTTTCCGTGGATATAAGTCCAGTTGCTAGTATCGGTTATTACTGTGGTGTAATTTATTTGTGGAGTTACACCAATGGTGGTCCAAGGTTGAGTATATGAAAGATACAAACCCACATTATTACTTCCCACACAATAACCGGCAGACAGACTTACATAAAATCCTATACAATAGCTTACTCCAGGGCTTAAAGCTGAATCCAATTGTACTTCAATCCATTCCCTAACATCAGGATTATTATAAAAAACACCACCAGCATAGCCGCTTCCCGAATGTGCATACTGAAAACCGAATTGATTATTGGGAACAGACCAATTGTATGAAGTAGAACAAGTATTATAAGCATCGGGGCTACCACCTGCTGCCATCCAAGGGGGCACATTGTTATTTGCAATACCCGACATCATATAAGAATTACCACAGCTATCCACAATATCAAAACTAGGATTAGGGACTAGATTGGTTTGCGAATTTACATTTGTAGCAAATGTTAGAAGCATAATAAATGTGATGATTTTTTTCATTTCGTTCTATTTTTGTTTGCCAATACTATTAGGTTTTTAGCATTTTCCGCCTGGTTAGCACATTTACTAAGCTGAAGCATAACTTTTTTATAATGATACAAAATGTATCCTTAATCTCTCATATTTAAAATGTTTGGATACTTTCTTCGCAAACACCATCAAATAGAGTCTCGCTTTTCCCAAATATAGTTTAAAAAACAAGTCCTTCAAATTATGTTTATAATTTGAAGGACTGCTTGTAAGGTTTTTGTGAAATTTGCTAAAGGACTTGTAGCTTAATCGTTTTCTTCAATCACATCCAATATCGCTTCCAATTTTTTGTCTTCAAATTTTCCTGAGGTTGCATAGGCAATTTTCCCCGTTTTGTCCAACACAAAAAAGTAAGGAATGTCTTTTTTCTCAAAGTCCAATTCTTCTTTGTACGTTTTGTCGCCTTCGTAAAACAACAAATAATCATACATCTGCTTGTCTGTATTCTTTTTAATGTTCTCTTTCGATGATTTGCTGGTTAACTGGTTTATTCCAGTAAACATCGGAATAAAATACAAGTTCACATCGTAATCCACACCAGCATCGAACACATCGGCTTTGCTACGATCGATTTTTAAAATGAATTTATTGTAAATAGGATTGATCCATGTTTTTAAATCAGCCTCTGCTTTATTGCTAAATGCCATTCCTAACAAAGTGTATTTCCCTTTGGTATCGGTAGGGATATTTACTTTTTTACCATTGTAATTTTCGCCTTGTAAATACGGAAACATTTTTCCTACAACGCCTTTAGGCATAAACGCAAGTCCTAAACCTGCTACTAAAACAACTAAAATTGCTACTTTTTTCATGGGCTTAAATTTTATTATTCGGTAAAATTACTTTGTGTTCCTACTGCTGCTCCTTCGTTTACTTTTGAAATAAAGATGTCATTCATACTTGGAATAATTTCTTTAAATGAATTTATTTCTACTGCTTGTATGATTGATCCAATTAATTGGTTGGCAGTGCTACCAGGTGTTAATACAACTTGTGCTTTTCCATGCTCACCTTCGGCTTTGTGTTCACCCAACTTTGCAAATGTCCATAACGAATTGGTGAAACCCATCATGTTTCCTGTAAATTCAATTTCGTAAACATTTGATTTAAATTGTTTGCGAATTTCTTTTACAGAGCCATCCAATATTTTTTTCGATTTGTTAATCAGTGCTATATTATCACATAACTCTTCTACCGATCCCATATTGTGTGTGGAAAATAAAATGGTAGAACCTTGATTTTTCAAATGCAAAATTTCATTCTTAATAATATTTGCATTGATAGGGTCGAAGCCACTAAAGGGCTCATCCAATATTAACAACTTTGGCTCATGCAGCACCGTTACAATAAATTGTACTTTTTGTTGCATCCCTTTCGAAAGCTCTTCTACTTTTTTATTCCACCATCCATCAATCTCAAACTTCTCGAACCATTCTTTTAATTTCTTTTTTGCTTCGGCTTTGTTCATTCCTTTTAATTGGGCTAAGTACAAAGCTTGTTCACCCACTTCCATTTTTTTATACAATCCACGCTCTTCGGGCAAATAACCAATTTGCTCCACATGCTCAGGGGTTAATGGTTTTCCTTCAAAATAAACAGCACCACTATCCGGACCAGTTATCTGATTGATGATACGAATTAAGGAAGTTTTACCAGCACCATTAGGGCCAAGTAATCCAAAAATACTTTGTGTGGGTATATCTAATGAAACATCGTCCAAGGCAGTATGCGTGGCATAGCGTTTAACAATGTTTTGTGCTGACAGAATAGGTTGATTCATAGAGCTAATTTCTTGTGCACTAAAAGTACAAATTTTGGATAAGAAATGAATTACTTTAACATTATTTCTAAATCGGGCATTTTCCGAAAGCCATCGGGTGCATGTAATTGAATGGAACTGAGCTTTATCGATTTTAGGTTTGTTTCATTCGTAATAACTTGTTTTTGTTTGTCGTTGAAGAAAGAGCTAGCACTGCCCATTCGAATATTTACGTTATCACTAACAAATTCTAACTGAAAGCTGGATACAAAAATATCTTTTGTTTTACCTGCTTCGCAGTCTTTAAACATGCGAACCTCAATCTTCGTTTCCGATTTAAAAATTGATTTTGGAATGGTGTCTTTATATGAATTGCTATCTGCGTATAACACCAAGTAACAATCATCATAATAGTGTCGTACTTTTTTTATACGAATAGTGTCTTGTGCAAACGAAATAACCGATATAAAACACAGTACAATAAAGCTTGTAATTGTTTTATATCGGTTGTTTTGAAAAGTGTACTTATTATTCATTCAATAAGTACTTAATCGAAATATTGTTTCATACGTTCGAAGAAACTCTTTTGATTTTTTCCTGGATTGGGTTTGAAGTTTTCTGCATCTTTCAATCCTTCTAAAATTTTCTTTTCTTCTTTAGTTAAGTTTTGTGGTGTCCACACGTTGATGTTCACCAAAATATCTCCTCTAGAATAACTGTTGATATCAGGCAAACCTTTTGCTTTCAAACGCAATACTTTTCCACTTTGTGTTCCAGCATCAATTTTAACTTTTGCTTTTCCATCAATGGTTGGTACTTCAATTTGAGTTCCTAATGCTGCATCGGTATAACTAATGTAATGGTCGTAGAATAAATGCAGGCCATCACGTTTTAAAAATTCATGTTCAATTTCTTCAATCACCACAATCATATCACCAGGAACACCATTACGTGCACCCATGTTTCCTTTTCCTGCAACAGATAATTGCATTCCTTCGGCAACACCAGCAGGAATATTGATTGAGATTACTTCTTCTTCACGCACAATTCCATCGCCATGGCAAGAAGGACATTTGTCGGTAATTGTTTTTCCATCACCACCACAAGCAGGGCAGGTGCTGGTTGTTTGCATAGCCCCTAAAATAGTATTGGTAACTCTACTCACTTGTCCTTGACCTTTACAAGTTGAACAAGTGCTGTGTGCCGATCCATTTTTTGCACCGCTACCAGAGCAAGGTTTACAAGCAACGTATTTATTTACTTTGATTTTCTTTTCAACACCATTGGCAATTTCTTCCAAGGTCATTTTTACTTTTACACGAAGGTTGGAACCTCTGTTCACTCTTCTGCCACCGCGACCACCGCCTCCAAATCCACCGCCACCACCAAAGTGTCCGCCAAATATATCCCCAAACTGACTGAAGATATCATCCATGTTCATGCCGCCAAATCCACCTTGACCACCGCCACCGCCAAATCCGCCATTTCCACCCACGCCAGCATGACCGTATTGATCGTAACGTTGTTTTTTCTCCGGATTGCTCAATATTTCGTATGCTTCAGCCGCTTCCTTGAATTTTTCTTCCGAAGCTTTGTCGCCCGGATTTTTATCCGGATGGTATTTAATGGCCATTTTGCGATAAGCTTTCTTTATCTCGTCAGCACTCGCACTTTTGGTAATTTCTAATATTTCGTAATAATCGCGTTTACTCATTCTGGGTTTGTTTTATCTTAATCTTTTGTCTTAATACTTACATCTTATTGTCCTATCACCACTTTTGCAAAGCGAATAATTTTTCCGTTTAAGCTATATCCTTTTTCCAATTCATCTACTACTTTCCCTTTTAAGTCATCACTAGGAGCAGGGATATTGGTAATTGCTTCGTGAATATCAGCATCAAATGTTTCGCCATGCGATTTCATTTCTTGTAAACCTTTGGATGTTAAGTTCGATTTCAGTTTGTTGTAAATCAAATTGACACCATCGTTTACGGCTTTAATATCGTTTGTTTCTGCATTCGATTTGATTGCACGTTCAAAATCATCCAAAATAGGCAACAAACTTTTGAAAATGTCTTCCCCCGCTGTATTGATTAGCTCGATACGTTCTTTGGCAGTACGTTTTCTGAAATTGTCGAATTCCGAATACAAGCGCAAGTATTTATCATTTGCATCCGCCACTTTTGCTTCCAATTCAGCTAATTTGCTCGCTTGCTCATCAACAGGTGCTGTGTTTTCGGTGTTTTCTGCCGAATTATTGGTCGTTTCCTCGTTTACGGTTTCGTTCTCTTGTGTGCTCATTTTCTTAAATATATTTTTAATTTTCGACATCTTTTTGAATTGCGTTGCTCTACCTCAAATTATTTGCCAGCAAAGATAATAAGACATTTTGACACTGGAATATAAAAAATAGATCCAAGCCTTGCTATTTTGGCAATAATGACGCATTTCCCAAAACCTTACGATTCTCTATTTTTTAGAAATAATGTGGATAGCTTTTTTATACATTTGTGCATATGCAAAAACGATTTTTAGTATTCAGCGGAATTTCAGGAGCAATTGCTGTTGCATTGGGTGCCATGGCTGCGCATTACCTGGAATCAAAATTAGATGGTGTTCTGTTAACAGAACGCAATATTCAAACGTTCGAAACAGCTGCGCGTTACCAAATGTATCATAGTTTGGTATTGGTTGCAGTGGTGTTTTTGTTCGAAAAATTTAATCCGAAAATGTTAGCCAAAGCGGGCTATTGCTTTATGGCAGGAATTGTTCTGTTTTCGGGCTCTTTGTATTTGCTGTCGACCGCTAAATTGATGGGTTTAACAACTGTAAAATGGTTGGGACCAATTACTCCAATTGGAGGATTGTTTTTTATTGCAGGCTGGATATTCCTTGCCCTTGCACCAATTAAGAAAAAATAAAATTTTATGAATTCAAACTACACAAGATATACCGAGCTGCTTCGTAAAGTGGCCGACATACAAAATGCTGCAGCACTTTTAAATTGGGATCAAGAAACGTACATGCCACCAAAGGGAGCTGCATTTCGTGCACAGCAATTGTCGACATTGGCGGGGATAGCTCATGAATTAGCAACATCCAAGGAATTGGGTGATTTGTTAGAGGTATTGTCGAAAGATGGAACGTTATCGGACAGAGAAAAAAAGAACATTCAAAAATCACTAAAAAGTTATAATGACAATAAAAAGTACACGACTGAATTTGTTCAGGAATTGAGTAGAACGATTTCTGAAACTTTTCAAGCATGGCAATCGGCAAAAGAGAAAAATGATTTTTCAATTTATGCTCCTCATTTGGAAAAGTTGGTGGGTTTAAAGCGTAAAGAATGTGAAGTATTGGGCTACAAAGCGCATCCTTACGATGCCTTGTTGGATCAATACGAACCCGATTCTAAAACAGCTGATTTAGAGGTGTTATTTGCAGATGTCCGCAGTCAGTTAGTGGCATTTGTGAAACAAATTGCTGCTAAGCCCCAAAACGATGATTCGTTTATGTATTTAAAATATGATGATCAAAAGCAATGGGATTTAGGTCTTGAGTATTTAAAGCAAATGGGTTATGATTTTGAAGCCGGTCGTCAGGATCGCTCTTCACATCCCTTCACCACCAATTTTAGTTGTCAGGATGTACGTGTAACCACACGTGTGAATGAAAACGATTTAAATGAAATGCTTTGGAGTACCATTCATGAAGGTGGACATGCGTTGTACGAACAAGGATTACCTGCAAGTGAATATGGTTTGCCATTGGGCGAATACATTTCATTAGGTATCCACGAGTCGCAATCGCGCATGTGGGAAAACAACGTGGCTAGAAGCTTGGGTTACTGGAAAGGAAATTTTGATAGAATGCAGCAAACATTTCCAGAACAATTGAAAGGTAAAACAGCAGAGGACTTTTACAAAGCCATGAACATAGTTCAGCCATCGTTGATTCGTACTTCGGCCGATGAATTGACCTACCATTTTCATGTATTGATTCGTTTTGAAATTGAAAAAGCATTGATCGAGAATAAGATTCAAGTAAAGGATTTGCCTTCTTATTGGAATGCTAAATACAAAGAGTATTTGGGAATTGATGTGCCATCCGATTCAAAAGGAGTTTTGCAGGATATTCATTGGAGTCATGGAAGTTTTGGTTATTTCCCAACGTATTCCTTGGGCAGTTTCTATGCAGCCCAGTTTTTTGCTCAAGCCAAAAAGGAAAATCCTGAACTCGAGAAGCAGATTGAATCAGGCAATATGAAGCCATTGTTGGAATGGTTGCGCGAAAAGGTGCACAAGCATGGTAAATACTACACTGCTGAGGAGTTATGCTTGGCCATTACGGGTGAGAAGTTGAATTTCCAGTACTTTATGGACTATGCCAAAAAGAAGTATAGCGGATTGTACAATTTATAGCTTAAGCTTACATCCAACTAGTGGATAGAAAAGGCCTTTAAATGCTAAAAAGCAGGTTATTATTCAAAATAATTATCAACAGTTTTATTATAGAATGATTTTATATAAGCTATATAAAGTTTTGATAATCAGGTTTTTATTATTTTGATTTGTTTTTAATTCCACTGGTTAAAAACTATTAATTGGTTTTTGGAAAATTACCAAGCCTAAATTTTGTTATTTTTGTCCTCTCAAAAATTAAACTGTTTAACCAAAAACATAAGAAATGAACGAATTTGGAATTAAAGCTAAAAATGCAACCATTGCAAGTTTAGGTTTAGGAAATGTATCAGCAGCTTATTGGAACTTAAATCCAGCTGAATTAGTAGAAGAAACAATCATCAGAGGCGAAGGGATTTTAACAGACACAGGAGCTTTAGCGGTTGACACAGGAGAATTTACAGGGCGTTCGCCAAAAGATAAATTTGTGGTGTTGGATGAAAAAACCAAAGATTCAATTTGGTGGGGCGATGTTAACTTTAAATTTGATGCCGATAAATTTGATATTCTTTACAACCGTGTATGTGCTTATTTATCAGGTAAAGATGTGTATGTGCGTGATTCATACGCTTGTGCTGATCCAAAATACAGATTAAACATTCGCGTAGTTACGGAGTATCCTTGGTCGAACTTATTTGCAAACAACTTATTCTTACGTCCAACTGCAGAAGAAATTTTATCATTCGACCCAGAATGGACAATCATCAATGCTCCAGGATTCAGAGCAACACCTGAAATTGATGGTACTCGCCAACATAACTTCACTATTTTAAATATGACTAAGAAAATCATCTTAATTGGTGGTTCTGGTTATACAGGTGAAATCAAAAAAGGAATTTTCTCTTTATTGAACTATATCTTACCACACGAAAAAGGTGTGTTATCAATGCACTGTTCTGCAAACATTGGAAAAGATGGCGATACTGCTATCTTCTTTGGTTTGTCAGGTACAGGTAAAACAACCTTATCAGCTGATCCAAACCGTGGATTAATTGGTGATGATGAGCATGGATGGAGCGAAAACGGTGTATTCAACTTCGAAGGAGGTTGCTATGCTAAATGTGTTGATTTATCAAAAGAAAAAGAACCAGAAATTTTTGGTGCAGTTAAATTTGGTGCATTATTAGAAAACATCGAATACTACGAAAATACATCTACGGTAGATTATACAAACATTTCAAAAACAGAAAACACACGTGTTGGTTACCCAATAAATTTTATTCAAAATGCGGTTGAGCCTTCAGTAGGAAACATTCCAAAAAATATTTTCTTCTTAACATGTGATGCTTACGGTGTATTACCTCCAATTTCTAAATTAACTACTGGTCAAGCAATGTACCACTTCATCAGTGGATATACAGCTAAAGTTGCTGGTACCGAAATGGGAATCACTGAACCAACCTTAACATTCTCAGCTTGTTTTGGAAAAGTATTTTTACCATTACACCCAACTAAATATGCTGAGTTATTGGGTAAAAAATTAAAAGAAAACAAAGTAAATGTTTGGTTAGTAAACACTGGTTGGAGTGGTGGTTCATTTGGCGTTGGTAGCCGAATGAAATTATCTTACACTCGTTCTATGATTACTGCTGCATTAACAGGAAAATTAGAAAGCGTTAAATTTGAAACACTTCCAATCTTTGGTTTACAAATGCCAACAGAATGTCCAGATGTTCCAACGGATATTTTAAATCCACGTAATACTTGGAAAGATAAAGATGCGTATGATGCTACTGCTAATAAATTAGCTGCTTCATTCGTGAAAAACTTTGAACAATATGCAAGTGCTGCAAATGATGAAATCATGGCTGCTGCTCCAAAAGCTGCTGTTAATGCTTAATTTTGCAATAATGTTTTATTAAATTATTTATAAAAATGCTCAATCACTGATTGAGCATTTTTGTTTTTATAGCCCAACCAACTCATGCATTTATTTTATACACCCGATATTCAATCCGAACTCTATACGTTAAGTGAAGAGGAAAGCAAACATGCAATTCGTGTTTTAAGGATGAAAATAGGCGATAAGATGCATTTAGTGAATGGAGCTGGTACATTTTATGAAGTAGAAATTATTGATGACTCTCCGAAGCGTTGTGCGGTAAAAGTAATTTCTCAGCAAAATGAATTCGGAAAACGAACTCATTTTTTGCACATAGCAATTGCTCCAACTAAAAGTAATGATCGCACCGAATGGTTTATTGAAAAGGCAACCGAGATTGGAATCGATGAAATTAGTTTTATCGACTGCAACAAAAGTGAACGTGCAGTAATCAAACACGAACGAGTTCAAAAAGTAGCAGTATCGGCAATCAAACAAAGTGTTAAAGCCTACTTGCCGCAGTTAAATGAAATGACGGATTTTAAAAAGTTTATTTCACAAACAAAAGATTTTGCTGGACAAAAATTTATTGCACATTGTCATGAACGTGCTGTATTGCCTCATTTAAAAAGTGAATATACAATTGGAAATAATGCTTTAGTTGCAATTGGACCTGAAGGCGATTTCTCCGTTGAAGAAGTGGCATTGGCTATTCAAAATGGATTCAAAGAAATTAGTTTGGGTGCAGCACGCTTACGCACGGAAACAGCTGCGCTTTATGCCTGTACAACCATTAATGTGTTGAATGAAAAATAAATCAGAAGAACGAATTGGATGAAATAAAAAATGCCCTTCCAAAATTGGAAGGGCATTTTTATTCTGTTAGTTGAAACAATTATTTGTTAACTGTTTTAGCTAAATCAGCTCCAGCTTTAAATTTCGCAACTTTTTTAGCTGCAATTTTAATTGTTTTGCCAGTTTGTGGGTTACGTCCGTTACGAGCAGCTCTTTTAGCTACTGAGAAAGAACCGAAACCTACTAAAGCAACTCTGTCGCCTTTTTTTAATGCTTTTGTTGTTGCGTTAACGAATGCATCTAATGCTCTTCCAGCATCTGCTTTTGTTAATTTAGACTCTGCTGCAATTGCATCAACTAATTCTGCTTTGTTCATTTTGATTTGTGTTTTAAGGGTTAAACATTAATTTGTTATAACTAAATTAGAACAGAAACACTATGTAAAGCAAGTATTTACGCATAAAAATGCAATTATGTTGATAAATCGCCTTTTTGTTAATAACCCGCTGTAAGTCCCATTTTTACTATTTAATCAGAATATTGAAAGAATCGGGCTACTGTTTTAATAATTCAATAAATTTGTACTCTATTATAATTACCCTATGACGGAATTCAGAGAAGAGCTATTAATTGCCATTACAACGCCTATATACGTTGTGGTTATTGGTGCAGAGATACTTGCTAGTTACATACATCACAAGCATTATTACAGCGTAAAAGGGGTATTGTCGAACATTTACCTATCGGCACTTAATTTTACCCTGGATATTTTATTGCGTGTTGTATGCCTATTTGTGCTCAATTTCTTTTTTCAATTCAAATTGGTTGAAATTCAAAATCAATACTTGTATTGGTTCACATTGGTCATAGCGCAAGATTTTATGTTTTATTGGTTGCACCGTATCGATCATTTTGTTCGTTTCTTTTGGGCAGTTCACATTACACATCATTCATCGGAAGAATACAATTTAACTGTTGGCTTTAGATCTTCTGTTTTTCAACCTGTTTATCGTTTCATCTATTTTATTCCATTGTCATTTCTTGGCTTTAGAGGTGTAGACATCATGTTTATTTATGCTGCCACTCAAATTTATGGCATTCTCATTCATACGCAAATGGTTGATAAACTTGGTTTCTTAGAATATTTTTTATCTACACCATCACATCACCGTGTGCACCATGCAAGCAATGTAAAGTACTTGGATAAAAACATGGGCATGCTCTTAATCATTTGGGATAAGCTATTTGGGACTTTTCAAGCAGAAGAAAAAAATGAAAAAGTGGTGTTTGGATTAACAGAAAACATCAAGACCTATCATCCACTAAAAATGGTGTTTCATGAATGGGTGAATATTTTTAACGACCTAAAAAAAGCACCCGGCTTCAAAGCAAAATGGATGTATGTATTTGGTCCTCCAGGTTGGAGTCATGATGGAAGCAAAAAAACATCCAAGCAATTGCAACGCGAATTAAACGCTTCAAATAATCACTAAATTGAAAATCATTCAGGCACTTAAAAGCAAAAAAGGAATCGTGTTCCTTCTCGCTATTGCTTTATTCCTGTGGTTCTGGTTTAGTTTGCCTTCTCCTTTATTTAGAACTGCAACGAGTACTGTGTTGGAGGATAAGTCGGGAAAGCTCCTCGCAGCTCGTATTGCCGAAGATGGTCAATGGCGATTTCCAAGCAACAAAAATGCATCGTTAAAATTTATCACTTGCCTTATTCAATTCGAAGATAGGTCTTATTTTGAACACAAAGGTGTTGACCCTTTTGCTTTTGTTCGTGCCATGATTCAAAACATAAAAGCAAAGCGTGTGGTAAGTGGTGGCAGTACAATCTCTATGCAAGTGATTCGTTTATCACGTAAAGGACAATCACGTACCTTCTTCGAAAAATTCATTGAAATTAGTTTAGCTACTCGCCTCGAATTGAGTTATTCGAAATTTGAGATACTTGCTTTGTATTCATCCAATGCACCATTCGGTAGCAATGTCGTTGGCTTGGATGCTGCATCTTGGCGTTATTTTGGTCGTGAGCCCAGCAAATTGTCATGGGCCGAATCTGCTACACTTGCTGTATTGCCCAACGCACCAAGTTTGATTTATCCAGGTAAAAATCAAGAACGTTTATTAAAAAAACGCAATCGTTTGTTGGATCGTTTAGTGCTAGAAGGAATAATAGACAAAGAAACGTGTGAACTTTCTAAGCAGGAACCGTTGCCACAAAAACCTCATGCTATCCCACAAATAGCTCCTCATTTATTGCAACGTGCAGCAAAGGAAGGATACAAAGGCCAGCGTGTTTTATCTACCATCGATGGATTGTTGCAAGAACGTTTGAATGAGATTATAGAGAATCATCACAAAACACTGCGTGCAAACGAAATTCACAATGCTGCTGCCATTGTATTAGAAGTTAGTACAGGCAATGTGTTAGCATATGTTGGTAATACACAAAACGAAAAGTCATCGTACGAAAATGATGTGGACTGTATCAATGCACCACGAAGTACAGGAAGTATTCTAAAACCATTTTTGTTTGCAAGTATGCTCAACGATGGTGAATTATTACCAACCACTTTAATACCTGATATTCCAACTCAAATTGCGGGCTATGCACCACAAAATTATAACATGACATTTGATGGTGCTGTTCCTGCAAAAAGAGCATTAGCCCGTAGTTTAAATATTCCAGCAGTTCGCATGTTACAAACATATGGTATCGAAAAATTTAATTACAAGTTAAAAAAATTAGGAATGACCACCTTGCGTTTTAGTCCCGATCATTATGGTTTGTCGGTTATTTTGGGTGGAGCAGAAGGGAAGTTGTGGGACATCACCGGAATGTACGCAAGCATGGCACGCACACTTAATAACTATACAAAGTACAATGGTAAATATGTTGCATCAGATTTTCATGCACCTAATTATGAGTTTAAGAAAACACAAGAACAAAGTGATCTTGAAAATAACAGTGTATTGGATGCGGCTTCTATCTTTTTAACTTTCGAAGCAATGGTCGAAGTTTCTCGTCCAGATGAAGAAGCAGGTTGGCGACAATTTAATTCGGCAGGAAAAATTGCCTGGAAAACAGGTACTAGTTTTGGATTTAGAGATGGTTGGGCAATTGGTGTTACACCAACACATGTGGTGGGTGTTTGGGTAGGAAATGCTGATGGGGAAGGTCGACCAGGGTTAACAGGGATTCAAACGGCAGCACCAATCATGTTCGATATATTTAGTGTGTTAAAAGCAAACAAATGGTTTAATCGTCCTTACGATGAAATGGAGCAAGTGGCAATTTGCCATCAAAGTGGAAGCAGAGCTACCGATATTTGCGAACCTGTTGACACATTGTGGATTCAGAAAAATGGATTACGAACCGAACCTTGTAAATACCATCGTTTGGTGCATCTGGATGAATCGGGACAATACCGTGTGAATAGTGATTGTGAAGATGTAAGTAAAATGAAACATGTAAGTTGGTTTGTGTTACCACCAGCAATTGAATGGTATTACAAATCGAATAATACCAGTTACAAAGAATTACCTCCAATGCGCAGCGATTGTGAGACACAAAGTTTAAGCGCAATGGAGATTATATATCCAAAACAGTTTAGTAAAATTTATGTGCCTGTGGAGTTGGATGGCAAAATGGGAAAAACTGTTTTTCAAGTAGCACATCGCAAAGCAAGTAAGATGATTTATTGGCACTTGGATGGTGTATTTGTAGGAACAACGCAGAACAATCATCAGTTGGATTTAGCACCCGATGAAGGCATTCATTTGCTGACACTGGTTGATGAAGAAGGAGAATCCTTGATTCAAAAATTCGAAATTGTGAGTAAGAAAAAGTAAATGTTGTCTGCAAAAAAAATCCCCTTCAGTTTTGAAGGGGATTTTTTATTAGTGACTTTTCGTGTATTCGTTCAGTTCATCTACCGATGAGTCAAAAGTAAATGCATCGTTGATGGTAAAGTAGTTTCCTTTATCCACAACACGATGCCATGCATATTTTGCAATTTCAAGTTTAGATGCTTCAAAGCTAAAAAGGCCCATTAACTCTTTTATTTGAGTGCATTTTAAGCAATTGTTATCAAGTATCTGTTTCGCAATAATCAATTTACTATCGTCAAAATTTTTAGCTTGAATTGATTTTTTTGCTGCTTCAAAATTGGTAGCAGTCATACCCATAGAGCAATTGTTAGCTGTTGCGGCAGCTGTAGTAACGCCACCTACTGTAGTTGAATTTGTAGTTGTATTGCTAGGTAATGTTGATGACGTTGTAGTAGTTGTGGTAGTAGATGTTGTTGTAACATTTTGATTGCTTGTACTAGTTGAAGTCGGGATATTTACATTTATTCCTATTCCTCCAATACTCACATCTACATTGGCTGGGTTATTACCGCTTACTGTTGTTTCCGTTACATTGGTAGTGGTAGTAATTGAGGTGCCTGGTGCAGTTACAACCGTGCTGGTAGATTGTTCTTGAGGCAATGGGCTTGTATGATAAACAATTACATTTTGTTGAGTAACGGATGCAGAACTGGAAGGTGCAGCGCTTTTAAAACGTAATTTGTAGGGATCTTTTCCAACATCTAATCCATAGGTATAATCGGTATACATCGTTTTATCGGCACCATTGGTTAGCCATATCGTTTTGTTTAAATCGGGTTTATTATTCGCAAAAATTAGTTTTACCTGATAGTTTTGAGAGTTTAACCCTGTTACTTTTACATTGGTTTCGGGTTGCATGTTCTGACGAACACCATTTATGATAACTGTAAATTGCACCCCTTCATTGGAGTATATAATTAAACTGTTATTTTGCGCAGTTGCAATTGTTGCAGAGATGAATAATCCCAATAGAATTGAATAGAGTTGTTTCATAGTTTTTGTTTTTATGCTTGGCTTTTCAACTTTTATGCCACCAACTAAAAGTATGATTTTTATTTTAAAATCATAGCCTTTCTTATAAAAATATTCCTGCTAAAATTGTATTGATTAACCAGTTTTTCTGAATATTTACATAGCTTTGCAGCATAATTTTATGGCAATGAAAAAGATTTTGGTAATTGGTGCTGGACGTTCAGCATCTTCTCTTATAAAGTATCTATTAGAAAATTCAAGTAAAGAAAACTGGGAAGTGACGGTTGGTGATGTTTCTTTAGAATTGGTAAAACAAAAAACAGCAAATCACCCGAATGCAAGAGCCATTGCTTTTGACATAAACAACGATGCACAGCGTGAACTAGAAATTAAAAATGCAGACATCGTTATCTCGATGTTGCCTGCATTTATGCACATGAATGTAGCGAAAGATTGTGTGAAGTTTAAAAAGCATTTAGCAACAGCATCTTATGTTTCTAAAGAGATGCAGGATTTAAATGCAGAAGCAAAAGCTGCAGGAATAGTGTTGATGAATGAAATTGGATTGGATCCAGGTATTGATCATGCATCGGCAATGAAAGTGATTGACCATATTCATGAAAATGGTGGAGAGTTGATTTCGTTTAAATCATATTGTGGTGGATTGGTTGCTCCTGAAAGCAACGACAATCCGTGGGGTTATAAATTTTCGTGGAATCCACGCAATGTTATTTTGGCCGGACAAGGGACTGCTCAATACATTGAAAATGGGGAATATAAATACATACCTTACAATCGTTTGTATTTGCAAACTACAACAATTGAAGTAGAAGGTTATGGTAAATTCGATGCTTATGCAAACCGCGATTCATTGTCGTATCGTAAGTCGTATGGTATTGAGCATATTCCAACTATGCTCCGCGGAACATTGCGTATGCCTGGCTATTGCAAAGCATGGAACGTGTTTGTGAAATTAGGATTAACAGATGATACCTATAAAATTGAAGCATCGGATAGTTTAACCTATCGTCAGTTAATAGAAGCATTTTTACCAGCAGGGAAACAATCTACTAAAGAAAAACTAGTTGCCTTCATGGGTGCTGATGCTGATAAAGAAGCAATTGATAAAATAGAGTGGTTGGGCGTTTTTGAAGACACAAAAATTAAATTAACCAATGCTACTCCCGCACAAATTTTACAAGATTTATTGGAAGTGAAATGGAAGTTGCAGGAAGCGGATAAAGATATGATTGTGATGCAACATCAGTTTCAATACAAAAATGCAAAAGCTGAAATCAAAAATATCACTTCTTCCTTAGTTGTAAAAGGCGAAGATCAAACGTATACAGCCATGGCTAAAACGGTTGGATTGCCTTTAGCAATAACAGCTAAACATATTCTTAAAGGAACAATCAAATCAACAGGAGTGCTTATTCCAACTACAAAAGATATTTACGAGCCAGTGTTAGCGGAGTTGGAATCAATGGCAATTGTATTCACTGAAAAGGAATTCTAAAAAGCCAAATAATAGTCTTTTGTTAACTCTTTGTACTCATCGGTATACGAATGACGTTCATCTTTTTCGATGGTAATGGAACTTTCGGAGAAGGTGCGTGGTGTAAATTCAAAACGCATTAACCAGCGCTTTTCAGGTTTATCAGCGCGTGTTACAACACGTGTTAGCTTGGTTAAAAACAATTTATTTTCTTGCGCTAAATCGCGAAACAATTCACTTTCCTTGGTTGGCAGGATCACATAAAACTTTCCAGTAGGACTTAATAATTGTAATACACCACTTAAAAGTGCATCATAGGGTAGTTGGTCGGTATGGCGTGCATTGGTTCTCGATTCTTCCGAAGCCTTTGATGAATCCACAAAATAGGGTGGGTTACTTACAATCAAATCGTATTTGCGAGTGCTTTCATTTACAAAATTTTGCAAGGAAATATTTTGGACATCAATTCGGTCTTTCCAATTACTTTCATTCACATTTTCTGTTGCTTGAATAAATGCATTGCTATCGATATCGATGGCATCTATTTTTGCCCCTGATTTTTGTGCAAGCATCAAGGCGATGATGCCCGTACCGGTTCCTATATCTAATATGTGTTTTGCGTTGGCAGTGTTTACCCAAGAACCCAATAAAACAGCATCAGTGCCTACTTTCATGGCACATTTATCTTGATTTATTTTAAACTGTTTAAAAGCAAATGTTTGGTTTGCCATAAAGATTGATCACACTATTAATTCGGAATAAAGTATTCGAATTGGTTGTAATCCTTACATAAAGTTAGAATATTTTAGCTAAAAGCAATACAATTCGTGAAATTTATTCTTCTTCATCCGAATTACCAGCTTCGGTATACAATTCAATTAAGCCTTCGGGAGCATTTACTTGAATGGTTTTGCTCGTTCTGTCAACGCTCAGCACAAATTGGTCTTTAACAGGAATTAGGATTTCGTGTTCTCCTTTTTTGATTTGTAAAATGGCTTGTTGTGGAAAGTCGAGTACCGTTTCCACTTCACCAATATGCCCATGTTTTTTATCCATTACAGCATATCCAACCACTTCATGGAAATAAAATTTATTGCCTTTTAATGGTGCCAACATACTCAATGGTAAGTACAAAGAGGTGCCTACTAATTCTTTTGCTTTATCGGTATGGTCAATTCCATCCAATGCAACCACAGCGGTGTTGCCTCTCAATTGCATACTTTTTATAAAGAATGGAACTAAACTTTTGTTTAATTCTAAAAATATGGATTCCAATTTTTGGTAACGTTTTGGATCATCTACATCCATTGTAAAAATTACTTCTCCTTTTATTCCAACCGATTTAGAGATATAGCCGAAGCTGAAGCATTCATTTTTAGTCATATTGAGCGTACTATTTTTTTATGAGTTGAAGATGTGCATAGTGTTGATTGCCATGCCAAGCGTATAGGGCAATCATTTCATCCAATTGAAATGTTTTGTTGTATTCGGGATGAATGTATGTTTTTTGAAAATCACTCGTACTTAAGTTCTTTAATAAAAGAACCCAGCGTTGGTGAATTAATTCAATCAGTGTAACAGAACTTGAAACGGGAGTTAGTTCAGAATCTTTAAGATTAGCCCATAAATCTTGGTTGTAGGGCTTAATAACCGGACTATTTTCTGTAAGCGTTAATTTGGTGCGGATGTATGCATTCATGTGACTATCTGCAACATGATGAATGATTTGTTTGGCCGACCAGCCACCTTCACGGTACGATTGATTTAATTCAGTTTCAGAAAAGGTCGCTACCAATTCTTTTAATTTTTTAGGTAATGCTTCAATTTCTTGAATGTTCTTTTCATTGTCAGCACTTGAATAGGTTTTTCCGTATTCAAATTTACCATTCGGGTATTTTAATTTTTCCATCATTTGGCGAATAAAAAAAGGCAGTCGTAAACGAGCTGCCTTTTTAATAAACTATAAAATCGATTATGCTTCTGCTTCTGGAGTTGCATCAGCTTGTGCTTCAACTTCTGGAGCAGCAGTTTCTTCTGCAACTGGAGTGTTTTTAGCAGCAACTTTAGCAGCTTTCGCATCTTTAGCAGCAGCTTCAGCAGCCATACGATTTTTGTAAGCATCTTTTTTAGCATTAGCTAAACTGTCAACCTTACCAACAACTTTAGCTTCTTTCTCAGACATCCATTTTGCAAATTTTGCATCAGCTTGTTCTTGAGTTAAAGCGCCTTTTTTAACACCACCTTGTAAGTGATTTTTGTACAATACACCTTTGTAAGAAAGGATTGCACGGCAAGTATCTGTTGGTTGAGCACCATTGTTTAACCAAGTTAATGCTTTGTCAGCATCAAGGTTAATGGTTGCAGGATTTGTAGTTGGGTTGTACGTACCAATTTTCTCAATGAATTTACCATCTCGAGGTGCACGACCATCCGCAATTACAATGTGGAAGAAAGCCGCAGCTTTTTTACCATGTCTTTGTAATCTAATCTTTACTGGCATTTTGTTTTGAATTTAATAGTTAATAAATAGTCCCTTTTTTATTTTGGGAATGCGAAAATACAAAAAAATATTTATTCAGCAAGTTTTTGCCCTATTTATTTGATTATTATAGCATAAAGATGGCTAAAAATCGTTTTTTTTCATTTCTATTGATTGCTTTTTCGAATAGATGAATTGCCTAAAAATATTGTTAAATGTTGATATTTAACAATTTATTTGTAATTTTGCAAAAATATAAATCATAATTATTCGCTATGGCAAACTCAACAAACTCGATTTTAGTACCAATAGATTCAACAGAACAAACAATTATTGCATTGAGCCAAAGCTACAACTTGGCACGCTTAACAAACTCAAAAATAGTATTATTAACCATCGAAGAAGGAAATGCAGCTGATGCTCAAAAACGTTTGGATGAATTAGCAAAAGAGGCTTCATCTAAATCTGGTCAGCCAGTTGAAACAATGGTTCGTAAAGGAAATGTATACGAAGAAATTAATAAAGTTGCGGATGTATTAAACCCATTATTTGTAATGATTGGTTTATCATCTAAAATATCTTTAAGTAAAATTATTGGACAAAACGCATTTAAAATGGTGCGTGAATCAAAACATCCAGTAATTACAATCCGTGGAAAAGTTCACAGAGATGGTTGCAAAACAATCCTTTTGCCATTGGATTTGACAAAAGAAACACGTGAAAAAGTTAACAAAGCAATTGAATTAGCTAAAATATTTGATGCTGATATCCGTGTGATCTCTATCTTAACTCAAAAAGACGAAGAGTCTGAAAATAAATTGATTTCTTATTCAAACCAAGTTTGGAAATACATTAAGGATGAAGGTGTTCGTTGTACCATCAAAACATTACGTGGACATGATATCTCTCAATTAGTATTGGATTACGGTCATGAAGTAGAAGCTGATTTAATCTTAATTATGAGTAAAGCGGAATTATCTATGAAAGAATTCTTTATTGGTACTGTTGCACAACGTATCATTAACGAAAGCGATATTCCTGTATTATCTTTCCGTCCGATGGTTCGTAAAGACACAACAGTTTTCGTTACTCCTTACTAAGATAATTGTATTTATAACATCAAAAGTCCTCATCAATGATGAGGACTTTTTTGTTTTTAGCAAAACTCCATTCTAATTATAGGTGATTAGATGATACTGTTAAACAAAAAAGCACCGCCATTGGCAGTGCTTTTTTGTTTAATTTCAATTGTTTTTAGTAATATACTTGACGTCTTACTTCGGCAATGTGTTTCGAGAAACGAATTACCTGACGGGTATAACCATATTCGTTATCATACCATACATACAATACAATGTTCTTTTTGTCAGGACCAACAATTGTTGCTTGGCTATCAAATACCGAAGGACAAGGATTTCCAATAACATCTGTTGATACAAACTCATTTGAATTGATGTATTGAATTTGTTCTACCAATGCACCATTCAATGCTGCATTTTTAAGAATGTCATTTACTTCTTCTTTTGTTACTTCTTTGTCAACGGTCATACTCAAAATTGCTAATGACACATTTGGTGTCGGTACACGTACTGAGTTAGCAGTGAACTTTCCAGACAATTGAGGTAATACTTTTTTCAAAGCACTTTCTGCACCTGTTTCGGTAATAACCATGTTTAACGCTGCAGAGCGACCTCTACGGTATTTTTTGTGGTAGTTATCCAATAAGTTTTGGTCGTTGGTGTAGGAGTGAACCGTTTCAATATGTCCGCGTGCAATTCCCAATGAATTGTGAATTACATTTAATACAGGCATGATAGCATTTGTTGTACAAGATGCAGCTGAGAAAATATTTTCTCCTTTAGTATCTACCGTTTCATGATTTACTCCATGAACAACATTCGGGATATCTTTTGCAGGAGCAGTTAACAATACTTTTGCAATTCCTTTTGCTTGCATGTGACGGCTTAATTCTGCTTTATCACGGAACACACCTGTATTGTCAATTAATAATGCATTGTTTATTCCATAAGCGGTATAATCAACATCTTCTGGATTTTTTGCATCAATCATGTGAACGGTATGTCCGTTGATAATTAATGCTTTGTTTTCTAAATCTTCGATGATTGTTCCAGGGAATGGACCATGAACTGAATCGGTACGTAATAAATCGGCACGTTTTACAATTTCAGTATCACTGTTACCGCGTGTAACAATTGCTTTTAAACGTAATTGTTCACCTTTACCTGCTTGAGCGATTAACTCACGCGCAGCCAAACGACCAATACGACCAAATCCGAAAAGAACAACATCTTTTGGTGTTACGGTATGTTTTGCTCCAATAAAAGAACCTAATTTATTTTTTAGAAAATCAGTTACAGTTTTGAAGTTTGCTTTTTCTTGATCCCACTCAAATGCTAATTTACCAATGTCGATACGAGAAGGACAAACATCTAAGTTGTAGATTTCGTTAGCGATAGCAACAGTATCTTTAACGGTAATTGGTTTTTTAACAATGTTATTTGCATACAAATGCAAATTCATAATTTCACTTGCGCTTCTATCTACCAATTGATTTCTAAATAAAATCAACTCAATAGATTTTTCGAACCATAATTTACCAATTGCACCAATGAGGTCAATTGCAGCCTTTTCGTGCTGAATCCATTCATTTAACTCTGTTTCATACGAACCTTTAGCTTTTCCCATAGTTGGTTCTTTTGTTTCAAGTGTCATAGCTTGTTAATTAATTGTGTTAGTGATATTAAAGATTGGTTATTTTTTGCGGATTAAAAGTAAAAAAAAACCGCATAAACATCAGTTAAACTTATTTTTAGTTTTCAACTGAGTTTATGCGGTGTTAATTTCATTGTCGCTTATCTTATCCTAAGTACGATTTAAGAAGTTTGCTTCTAGAATTGTGGCGTAGTCTGCGGATAGCTTTTTCCTTAATCTGACGAACACGTTCGCGGGTAAGGTCAAATTTAGCTCCTATTTCTTCTAAGGTTAATCCGTGATTTACACCAATTCCAAAGAATAATTTTACTACATCACGTTCTCTTTCTGTTAAAGTTGAAAGTGAGCGTTCGATTTCGCGTTGTAATGATTCATTTAATAAACCATTATCAGCACGAGGTGAATCATGATTTACCAATACATCCAATAAGCTGTTTTCCTCACCATTCACAAATGGAGCATCCATCGATACGTGGCGGCCAGATACTCTCATAGTATCTGCAACTTTATCTTGAGGTAATTCTAATATTTCAGAAAGTTCTTCTGCACTTGGTTCGCGCTCAAACTCTTGTTCTAATTTTGAAAATGCTTTGTTGATTTTGTTCAATGAACCAACTTGGTTCAGAGGTAAACGAACGATACGAGATTGTTCAGCCAAAGCCTGAAGAATGGATTGACGAATCCACCATACAGCGTAAGAGATAAATTTAAATCCACGTGTTTCATCAAAACGTTTAGCAGCTTTAATCAAACCTAAGTTTCCTTCGTTAATTAAATCGGGTAAACTTAAGCCTTGATTTTGGTATTGTTTTGCAACAGATACCACGAAACGTAAATTCGATTTCGTTAATTTTTCTAATGCAACTTGATCACCTTCTCTAATACGCTTAGCTAACGCTACTTCTTCGTCAGCATTAATTAATTCCTCACGACCAATTTCTTGTAAGTACTTATCTAAAGAAGCACTTTCGCGATTGGTAATGGATTTGGTTATTTTGAGTTGTCTCATGTTGTAGAAAGAATTTAAGATGTGGGTTAAATCTTTGCAAAGTTAACTTAAAGTAATGGATTTACTGGTATTTACAACGTTAAAAATATTGTTGTAGTGTACTGAAAATCAATCAATTGCAATAAATTAGACAAGACTTTTAAAAGCGTCCATAAAGACGCTTTTTTTGTCGATAAACCTGAATGCCTTGATTTTAAAGGCCAAATCCATAGTATGCACGCATACCATTTGGATAAACCCCTTCAATCAAAACTCCACCTTTTTTATTTTCCAAAGCCGTTTTAATATCATCCGTAGTATTGATTTTTTTCTTGTCAACACTCGTAATGATAAACCCTTCTTTGATACCAGCACTTAGCAGTTTTCCTGCACCTAATTTGCTGATTTTTAATCCGTTTTCGATGTTTAGTTTTTTCTTATCGGCATCGGTTATGTCTTCAAACGTTGCTCCTAAAGCAGAGATTACAGCAATTTTCGGCTTTTCAACCACATCAGTATTTCCATTTTTATTTTTTAATAAAACTGAAAGTACTTTTTCTTGATTGTTTCTTTTTAGCGTAACATTAATTTTATCGCCAGGGCGGTAACGACCAATTTGTTCTTGTAATTCAGGAACTTTATTGATGGCAACATCACCAATTTTGGTAATTACATCACCTTCTTTAATTCCAGCATCTTCGGCCGATCCACCAGTTGTTAAGCCATTTACATAAACACCTTTTAACTCGCTAATGCTTTTTTCTTGTGCCAATTTAGAGTCCAAATCGCGAATGCTTACCCCAATAAATGCACGTTGTACTTCGCCAAATTCTAATAAGTCGGCAACTACCTTGCGAGCAATGTTAACGGGAATTGCAAATGAATAGCCCGTGTATGAACCCGTGTTGGATGCAATGGCAGAGTTAATACCAATTAATTCTCCTTTTGTATTTACCAAAGCGCCACCGCTATTCCCAGGGTTAACGGCCGCATCGGTTTGTATGAAGGATTCAATAGGATACAATCCTCTATTTGGGTCGTTGTCTAAAAGATTAATATTACGACCTTTTGCACTTACAATACCAGCAGTTACAGTTGAAGTTAAATTGAAGGGATTACCAACAGCCAAAACCCATTCTCCCACTTTTACATTATCCGAATTTCCGTAGCTAATGAATGGAAGGTTCGTTTCCTTTATTTTTAAAAGAGCCAAATCCGTTGTTGGATCTTTTCCAATTAAATCGGCCGTGTAGGTGCGTTTATCGTTTAATGTAATTTCAATTTTTTCTCCATTGTCAATCACATGGTTATTGGTAACAATGTATCCATCTTGGGAAATGATAATTCCGGATCCTGTTGAACTTGGCGCTTCTTGCTGGCGGGGTTGACGTTGACCAAAAAAATCACGGAATGGATCGTAATATTGGTTGCTGTAATTCATTGGATAGGTTGTTTTTACATTCACTACCGAATGAACTGTTAAATCGGCAGCAGTGGTAAAGTCGGTTGTATTTTCGACAGCATTTCCTGTCAGTTTTGCATAATGAATAGGTGTGGGAGTTGTTATATAATTTGCTAATGGATGATTTTTTGTTGAGTTGTTTAAGAAGTGATTAAGTCCTAAAGCCGTTAATCCTCCAATACTTGCAATAAAAAATGCACTTGCTATCTTTTTCATAATTGGTTGTATTTATAGGTTACTAAATTAGTGATAAATAGTTGGAAAATACTACGCAAAATTTGTTCCTATGTTGTTGTTAATACTTATTTTTAACATAGATTAACATAGATATAAAAGGTTGATTAACTTTGCAGTCGATTTTATAAAATAGCATACAAAAATTGAGCAATCTAAGAGAAAAGTCACAAGTTTTTATTATTGGTTTACTAATAGGTTTATTAGTGGCTGGTGGCTTTTTTGTATTTAAGTTGGACGACTATTTTAAGGAACTAAATTTCTATAAACGATTTGCCGAAACATTTGAATCAGAAAAAAAGGCCGCTCCAACACAAGATGCAAGTTCTGAAAAAGAGCAGGATTCAAAAAAAGTAGTTAAAAAGAACAAACAAGTTGCGAATGCAAATCATATAATTACTTCTAGTTCACAGGATACATTAGGACACATAGGCGCTGATAGTGCTGTTGTTTCAGAAGGTTCTTTTTCTGATGAAATTGTTGTAAAGAAGGACGAGATGGTTACTTCAAAAACATTGCAAGTAATTCAATTGAGTCCTGTAGCAGCAAAAAGTGGAAAAGATTCATTGCTTCAAAAAGTATCTGGAATAAAGGATGACAGCAACTCAAAACAACTTTTTAATATTGAATTTTGGACATCCCCTTTAAATTATAAAGGTTATAAAATGGGCAAATACAAGCTTGTTTTGTACGGCATTAATGCTACTGACGATATAAAGATTTACCGTTTAGACGATGTTATTTACCTTAAAAACAGTGCTATGGTTTATCAGTTAGATTACGTGAGTGATTTTAAATATTACGAGCGAATTACGGATGAAACCATTTTAAGCAAATTGAAATAATAACAGTTAATACTTTCTTAAGTGCAACTCCACTTTTATAAATACCAAGGAACAGGAAACGATTTTATCATTATTGATAATCGTACGAATGTATTCGATAGAAACAATACCGCATTGGTTGCAAAGCTGTGTGATAGACGTTTCGGTATTGGTGCTGATGGATTGATGTTACTTCAATCAAAAACAGGATACGATTTCGAAATGGTGTATTACAATTCGGATGGAAACGAAAGTAGCATGTGTGGAAATGGTGGACGATGTATTGTTGAGTTTGCACGAACCTTAGGACTTGTAAAAGAAAAAGCTTTTTTTATTGCTATTGATGGAGAGCATCATGCAAACGTTCAGCCTGGATTCATTTCTTTAAAGATGAAGGATGTTACAGCGGTTGAAATGAATGAAGAGTTTTTTTACTTGAATACAGGTTCGCCCCATTATGTAAAGTTTGTTTCTAGTGTTGAGAATTTTCCTGTTTTTGAAGAAGGCAAAAAAGTTCGTTACAACGAACGATTTAAAAAAGAGGGGACAAATGTAAATTTTATAGAAAAGTGCAATAACGCACTTTTTGTTAGAACGTATGAGCGAGGAGTAGAAGGGGAGACCTATTCATGTGGAACGGGTGTTACGGCAGCTGCAATTGTTGCATCAATTAAAGGTGTATCAACAGGAGAAAATGAATGTGAAATAAAAACATTGGGTGGGAATTTAAAAGTAAAATTTAATCGTACTGCCTCAAATGAATTCAATAATGTTTGGCTAGAGGGGCCAGCAACATTTGTATTTGAAGGGAATATTTAATGAAACAACTTATAGCTGTTTTATGTATTGTGTTCTTGTCGGCTTGCACTATTTACAATCCTTTTCGAAAATTTAAAGTGAATTATAGGGAAGTGAATTCCGTGGAAGTACGATATCGTAATGATTCCCTTCCTTATCAGGTAATCACAAATAAAGATTCTATTAAACATTTGGTTAAGAAGTATATCAACAAAAATCACTACGAACTTGTTATAAAAGCAAATAAAAATTATCATTTGAAATTAAATTTGAAAGACAGTGCTATTTATATTAGCAGTACAGGGAAAATTATGAAAACGGATAATGGCTATTTTATAACAAGAAGGCCCATTGAAAATTATTTGAATGCAAACAATACAATCATACCAGCTAAAAATTGACAAATCGGTTGATGAGGCGGATTTGCAAAAAGGTGTATTTTTAACCATTTTGCATGCTACTCGAACGCCACCTCATATTGGATTAATCATTGATAAGCAATACCATTCACTTACCATAAAGGGAGCCGAACTGAATGTTGCTACAGCGACATTAGTTCGTACCATTCATCAACGAAAAATTCCGAGTCTATTTATTCAATTAAAACCTCATCCTACTTTTAGTGCGGCTTACTTAAAAGAACATTTTATTTTAAATGTGGAGCAGTTTCCAAAAGTTGATGTGGATGTTGCAACGTGCTTGAGTCCAATAAAACTATTTTTAGAAGAGACCTATATGCTTTCTTTAAAGCAAATTAATTACCTCTATGAACTCGTTCCTTTTTTGGATGATGCAAAACTGATTCAATCTATATCAGCTTTATATATTGATGAATCAACATTCAAATTGCCCGTTTATAATTTATCAGAATTAAATAATGGCATAGCTAAAGCCCATCAAGAAGCCACACAAATTAAAAATGCAACAAAAAACCATGAACTTAAAAAGTAATTTAATTAGCTTAAGAGCTTTGGAACCGTCAGATATTGATGTGTTGTATGCATGGGAAAATGACACACAAAATTGGGTAATTAGCAGCACTCAAACTCCGTTTTCTCGATTTGTTTTAGAGCAATACATTACCAGTTCGCACGAAGATATTTATTCTACAAAGCAATTACGTTTAATTATTTGCAATGCCGACAATAAAGCGGTGGGTTGTATTGATTTATTTGATTTTGATCCGAATCATCAACGAGCAGGAATTGGAATTTTAATTGCTGAAAAGAATGATCGAAGAGGAGGATATGCTTCCGAAGCCTTGAAATTATTGGTAAACTATTGTTTTGAAACATTAAACCTTCATCAGTTGTATTGTAATATTACTACGGATAACGAACCAAGTATTCTATTTTTTCAAAAACATGGTTTTATGATAACGGGAATTAAAAAAGCTTGGATTCGTGATGGTGCTAAATTTAAAGATGAATTATTACTACAACTAGTAAGAGCCTAAGCTTTTTTGTTTTTTAACCATTCGTATACAGTTACAACTTGTAACACATTTAACATTCCATAAAAGGCGTCTTCGAGCGGAATTGTAGATAGACGAATACCCATGTTTTCAGCATCGTTGTATATCAAAACAGGCATTGCCGTTAAAACGCCATTCACCAAAAAAAATGGAACGAGGCAAACCAACCAAGCCAAATAAAAGCGACCGAGGTAAGTCGATTTAAAAACAATTAAATGAAGTAGTAGAAATAATGTAAGGAAACTAAATGTCACAAGGGTATAGAGTTGATGACGATACAGCACCGCACTAATGCTTGAAACTATTATTAGTATAATGGTGATGATTTTGGAATAATTTGCGAGTACATCTCTTTTAACAAAGTAATTCATTACCTCATAAATAAAAACGCAGGAGAAGGGCACAACAATAAAGAATAACCATTCTTCGATGGGTAGACCGCCAATAAATAGTCCTAAAACATAATCAGTATTAAATTTCCAGATTCCAATGGAGGTAAACCATATGTCCCAAACAATAAAAAATGCACCACTAAGTAATAAGCCTGGAAATAGAAATTTCCATTTGGAGCTGTATTGAATCTTCTCTTCAAAACTCTTAAACAGAGGATAGGAGATGGTAAAAAGAATAAGTCCGATGTAAATGAAATGCATTTTTAGCTAATTATTTAAGCGTTGAATTTTTATCCTGCTTAAAATATTTTAGCGAAACTATTAAAAAACCGAATGATTCACCATTTTCTTTTGATAAATGTTTGTGGTGCATCTTGTGAGCTCTGCGAATTGCCCTGAAATAGTTCGTGTCTAAATTTCTAAAAATTTTTATACGTTGATGTATAAAAATATCGTGTACAAAAAAGTAAGCAATGCCATAAGCTGTCATTCCAAAGCCAACTGAAGCAATGTAGTAGTTTTGATAGGCACAGCCTAACCAAATTAATAAACTGCTCGGAATTGCAAATATCAGTGAAAACCAATCATTTTTTTCGATTTTTCCTTCAGAACCAGTATGGTGGTCGCGATGTAAGTTCCACATAAATCCATGCATCACATATTTATGGGTAAACCATGCCATGAATTCCATTCCGAAGAATGAAATAAGAAAGATGATTGTATAAATTATAGACAGCATGATTAGGATAGTATCGTTAATGCACCAAAAAAACAAACTTGTATTAAATATAACAGTTTTGCTATTGAATTGTTTTTATTAAATTGAAATTTATAAAAAATCATTAAAAACAAGAAAGAGAAAAGGAACCATGCCACGTAATTTTTAAATGGTATAATTCCATTTTTCCAAGTCCAAAAATCGAATTTAATAGCTATGGGTTCAATTAAAAAGTCAAGAAAAACAAGCATTAATGCACCAATAATAGACTTTACTACGAATGATAAGTTGGCAGAGTTCAATATGCATCCAATAGAAAAAATAAGCATGAGCCAATTTACTCCAATAATCAAAGGAATGTTTAGAAGCTTCAGTCCAAGTGTATTTCCATAGCTGTATTCACCAAATAATAAACCTGTTTTTACGCCAATCAGTTCCACTATAAAACCTAATGAATAGATTAATATGCTAGCAACTAAAAGTGATTGATTGTATTCTTTTTGGTTCAAGTAAATTAGGCCAACACTGATTAATAAATTAAGTGGTGTGAGTGTTAAAAAGAGATCTTGGAAGGATGAGTTAAGTCCAATAATGCCAACGGTATGAATTATCAACAGAAAAATTGCTGAGTACAGGATTTTTTTGTTTTTAAGCACATCAGCCATGTTTATGAAATGGACTTTAGTTTTTTCTTTTCAGCATCTGTAAGATAGGTGGATGCCAGTAAAAATGCTTTGATACTGCTTTTGGTATTTACATTTTTGATAGCATCAAAATTTGCTAAAATATAATTTTTATCTGTTTGTATTTGTTTGTGATAGCCCAATGCTTTTGGACAATTGGTTTGAATGGTCATTCTTAAAAAACGCAACTCAACATTGTTACTGTCCTTTACAATTGCTTTTTCTAGTAATTGTTTCCCTTCTTTAAATAGGTTTATTTTTTCTTGTTTGTTTTTTGAGTAGTTAGCCATTGATGCTGTAATTGCACCTTTGTAGCCTATCAACAAATTATCGGTAATTGTGCCTTGGTTGATTTTTTTATACAATTTAGCACAAGAGACACTATCTGTACGCACTTTTTCATACTCTTTTCGGATAGCATCAAGGCTTACTGTTTGTGCAGTTAGTGATGAACATATCATCAAAAAAGATAGTATGAATAATGGTAAACGCATTAGATGGAATTAAAACTGTGTTTGAAATAGGCACCTAAAAATAACATATATTTTTTTGAATCAGAAATTCGAATACGTGTACTAATTACTTTTTCTGGTGCTGTACGTTCTATTTTTTTGAACAATGAGACGTAGTAGATATAAGCCAAATAGACTCCTAAACGAGCTTTTTTAGGGAGTTTTTTGATACCTCTTAAACCAGCATCAAAATCTTTTTGAATATCTGCTTCAATTTCTTTTTTTGTTTGTTCGTTAAAATTGGCAACATCAAATCCTGGAAAATAAGAACGGCCAAGTGTTTGTACATCGGCTTTTAAATCACGCAAAAAATTTATTTTTTGAAATGCAGAACCCAGTTTCATAGCATCGGGTTTCAAGGCTTGATACTGCTGTTCATCTCCTTCAACAAATATTCGCAAGCACATTAAGCCTACAACTTCTGCAGATCCTAAAATGTATTTTTCATAACCATCTTGATTGTAATTGGTTTTATCCAAATCCATTTTCATACTTGCTAAAAATGTATCGATTAACTCAATATCAATTTTATATGTATTAACAGTATCTTGAAAGCTGTGTAAAATGGGATTTAAGCTTATTTTTTCTTTGATGGCTGTATGTGTGTCTGCAATAAATCGATCCAACAATACTTTTTTATCATGACCATGAAAGGTGTCTACAATTTCATCGGCCAATCGAACAAAGCCATAGATTGCATGTATGGGCATAATGAAATCACGGTGCAATAAACTCACACCCAATGAAAAAGAAGTGCTGTAGTTGTTGGTAACCAGCTTGCTACATTTATAACTTACATCGCTATAGAGGTCTTTCATTCTGATTACTTATTTGGGAATTGTTTAATGATTTGTTTAGCAACTATTTTTCCAGAAATAATTGAAGGTGGAACACCTGGACCAGGAACAGTTAATTGACCAGCATAGAACAAATTGTTGATTTTTTTATTTTTTAATGATGGCTTAAAAATGGCTGTTTGTTTTAGTGTATTGGCTAATCCATAAGCATTGCCTCCAAATGAGTTGTAATCTTTTTTGAAATCAGCAATTGCAAAACTCTTTTTTACGATTACATGTTGTTTGATTGATTGTCCGGTTAAATACTCCAATCGGTCCATCATGATGTTGAAGTATCTTTCGCGGATGGCTTCTGAATCTTCAATGTCAACAGCAATAGGGATAAGTAAAACTAAATTTTCTTTTCCAGCTGGAGCTACAGAAGCATCGGTTTTGGAAGCACAGGTAGAGTAGAAGAGGGGATTACTTGGCCATTGTGGGCGGTCGTAAATTTCTTCGGCATGCAAATCAAATGGAGCATCAAAAAACAAATTATGATGTTCCAACCCCTCAATTTTTTTATCTAAACCAATGTAATACATTAAGCAGGAAGGCGCCATTTTTCGCGATTTCCAATAGCTTTCGGAATAATTACGGTATTTTTCTTCTAATAAATTTTGTTCGATGTGATGATAATCAGCAGCACCAACCACAACATCGGCCATATAGGTGATTCCATTTGAAACAACACCTGTTGCCGTATTATTATTTACAATTATTTTCTCTATAGCTTGATCTGTTTTTATTTCAACACCTTGTTGGATAGCAACATTCACCATTGCATCAACAATTTTTACCATTCCACCCATTGGATACCAAGTTCCCAAAACAATGTCGGCATAATTCATCATGCTATACAATGCGGGTGTTTCATCGGGTTTAGCACCTAAAAATAAAACAGGAAATTCAAGTAATTGAACAAGTTTCGTGTTTTTGAAATTTGCTTTGATGTATTTACTGATGGATTTAAATAAATCCATTCGAAGTGCTGCATTTAAAATGCGAAAATCCATGAATTCAAGTATGGAAAGGCTTGGTTTTTGAACAAAGTCGTTCATGCTCACATTGTACTTGTATTCAGCATCGGCCAAAAACTTTTTTAGCTTAGCACTGCTACCAGGTTCATGTTTTTCGAATAATTGGTAAAATTCATTTAAGTTGGCAGGTATGCGGAACACATCATCTTTGCCATAAAACACAGCGTAAGAAGGATCTAATCGAATTAAATCGTATTGTTTCTTTACAGAAGTGCCAAAGTCATTAAAATAGCTTTCAAATACATCGGGCATCCAATACCAACTCGGTCCCATATCGAATGTAAATCCATCTAGTTCAAGTTTTCTTGCTCTGCCACCAATTTCTTTATTCTTTTCGAATAAAGAAACATCATAGCCGTTCTTTGCTAAATAACTTGCAGCAGATAAGCCTGCAAATCCACCACCTATGACAATCGCTTTTTGTTTTTTCATCCTACTAGAAACACCCTAAACTTATTTTTGTTTAACGCTTAACTCTTTTTTAAATCAGCAATTGTTTGTGTTGGATTTTGTGAGGAGAATACAGTATTGCCTGCAACAAGTACGTTTGCACCAGCCTCAAGTAATTTGGTATAGTTAAGTAAATCAACGCCTCCATCAATTTCGATTAGCGCATTTGATTTTTTTGTGCGAATCATTTCTCTAAGATCGCGTATTTTGTAGTAGGTGTTTTCAATGAATTTTTGTCCTCCAAATCCTGGGTTAACACTCATTACACAAACTAAATCGATATCAGCAATTACATCCATTAAAAGATTAACAGAAGTATGAGGGTTGATAGCAACACCCGCTTTCATTCCCAATGCTTTTATACCTTGTATTGTTCTGTGAAGATGTGTACACGCTTCAATATGAACCGTTAATACATCAGCTCCAGCATCTTTGAACGCTTGAAGGTATCTATCAGGATCCATAATCATTAAATGAACATCCAATGGTTTGGTTGCATGTTTTTTTATAGCTTTTACAACAGGAAAACCGAATGAAATATTTGGAACAAACATGCCATCCATTATATCAACATGAAACCAGTCTGCTTCACTTTTATTAATCATTTCAACATCGCGTTGAATATTAGCAAAATCGGCTGATAGAATAGAGGGTGCAATTAAGTGGCTCATAGAGAAATGTGATTAGAATGAATGGTTGCGAAGGTACAAAAAAAGCGTGGGAAAATGTTGTTTTCCCACGCTTAAAATTTTATTCACAAACAGTTCTATTAGCCTAGATAGGTTTTTAAAATCTTGCTTCTTGATGTATGTTTTAATCTGCGTATTGCTTTTTCTTTAATCTGACGAACACGTTCACGAGTTAAGTCAAATTTTTCGCCAATTTCCTCAAGTGTCATAGCATGCTCACCACCCAAGCCAAAGTATAAACGAACAACATCTGCTTCGCGAGAAGTAAGTGTATGCAATGCACGTTCTATTTCTCTGCGTAATGATTCATGTAATAATCCATTTTCTGGACTAGGACTATCATCACTTTCCATTACATCGTACATACTGCCGGCATTGTCATCGCCAGAAGCTAAAGGAGCATCCATGGATACATGGCGGCCTGTGTTTTTCATTGATTCCTTCACATCCGACTCCGAAATATCAAGCATTTGAGCAATTTCGTCAGCACTAGGCTCACGTTCAAACTCTTGTTCTAATTTAGAGAAGGTTTTATTGATTTTGTTGATAGAACCAATTTTATTCAAAGGTAAACGAACGATACGCGATTGTTCAGCCAATGCTTGTAAAATGGACTGACGAATCCACCAAACTGCATAAGAGATAAATTTAAAACCACGTGTTTCATCAAAACGTTGAGCGGCTTTAATAAGCCCTAAATTTCCTTCATTAATTAAATCGGGTAAGCTTAAGCCTTGATTTTGGTATTGTTTCGAAACGGAAACAACGAAACGTAAATTTGCTTTTGTTAGTTTTTCAAGTGCTAATTGGTCGCCAGCGCGAATCTTACGAGCTAATTCTACTTCTTCATCAGCAGTAATTAAATCCACCTTGCCAATTTCCTGTAAATACTTATCTAATGATGCTGTTTCTCTATTGGTAACCTGTTTCGATATTTTTAGCTGTCTCATAAAAGGTATATATAATTGAACTTATTTTCTTAGAACCAATGACTATACGATAATGTTTCCTAAAAGTTTCAACTAAAGTACATTTTTTTTTCGACAAAGAACTATTTTTTACCGATAGAGCTCGTATTCCTGTAAACCATTTAAAATCAATGTTTCCAGATTTTTTTAATTTGTGGTATGATATTTCGGGAATTGTTAATATCTAAAAAGCCTGTTTTTAGCATAAATTATTGTTTACATTTGTTCGTAGATTAAAAATGATGATATGAAAAAACTAGTACTACTAATTGCAATTTTGTGCTATTCTACACTGGATTATGCGCAAAGTTTACCCGATTTAATAAAAAATGGAAATACAAAGCTAGCTGCAAGCAATTTTGCTGGTGCTGAGCAAGATTTTTCAAATGCTATAAAAGTAAACGAACCTGTGGTGACTGCATATTTGGATAAAATGAAAAAATATGCGACCATGAATGAGTTTCAAAAAACGACTTCCGATATGCCTGACGGGTTTGTTTATAATCATGATTTAGCTTTACCATATTATGGAAGAGGTTTAGCTTATGAAGGATTGGGTAAAAACGATGAGGCTTTGGCTGACTATGAAAAAGCAATAAGTATTGATCCTAAATATTCGGATGCTTTGTGTCAACGAGGTGTATTAAATATTTTAAAAGGTATTAAAGATAAAGGTTGTTTGGATTTGAGAAAGGCTGGAACTGCTGGTAGCGCAAAGGCAAAAGAGTTGTTTGACAAAAACGCTTGTTCTGACATTGCAGCTGCATTTATTGCTGCTGGTGATAGTAAATTTGATTCAAAGGATTACAATGGTGCATTAGCCGATTATACTTCTGCTGTTCAATTAAATAAGGATTCATATGATGCCTTTTTGAAAAGAGGAAAATGCAATGTTCAATTGAAAAAATATGCAAAGGCAATTTCGGATTACGATAAAGCATTGAAAATCAAGCAGGATACTGCTCAAGTGTTGTGTTTAAGGGGTTTGGCATATAATGCATCAGAGAATTTTGTATTAGCATTTAACGATTTTAGTTGTGTAATTCGCTTAGAACCGAATAATTACGATTCGTACATGAACAGAGCCTATGCTTGCGAAGGGATGCAAAAGTTCCGTTCTGCAATTTATGATTATTCGGAATGTATTCGAATTAAGCCAGAAGATGGAATGGCTTATTATAAAAGGGGATTGATCAGTCAGGATTCTAAAGACAATTCAGCATGTAAAGACTTTAAAAAAGCAGCCGCATTGGGCTTGGATGATGCAAAGCAATTGGCCGAAGGATGTAATGCTCCTCCAGCACCTCCGAAATAATATTTTTAAAATCCCCTTTATTGGGGATTTTTTATTTTCATTCTGCAGAGTTTATCTGTAACTTTGAATCGTAATAATTGACGTATGTATAAGGTATTTATAAAACCAATATTCTTTTTGTTTCAACCCGAAACAATTCATCACATTGTATTTAAAACAATCAAGTTTTTTTGCGCTATTCCAGGTGTTTCTGCAATTATTAAATCAGTTTACGTTGTAAACGATAAACGATTAGAACGCAAATTGTTTGGATTAACATTCCCTAATCCTGTTGGTTTAGCTGCTGGTTTTGATAAGGATGCGAAGCTGTATGATGAATTAGGATATTATGGTTTTGGTTTTATTGAAATAGGTACATTAACCCCAAAAGCACAACCAGGAAATGAGAAACCTCGTATGTTTCGTTTGCCCGAAGATGAGGCATTGATTAACCGAATGGGATTTAACAATGGTGGTGTTGATGAAGCTGTTATTCGTTTAAAAAATAGAAAATCGAATGTTATTATTGGTGGTAACATTGGCAAAAACAAAGTAACTGCCAACGAAGATGCAGTATCGGATTATGAAAAATGTTTTGAAGCCTTATTCGATTATGTAGATTATTTTGTAGTAAATGTAAGTTCGCCCAATACTCCAAACCTTAGAGCATTGCAAGACAAAGAGCCCTTGACACATTTATTGAAGCGTGTAAAAGAATTGAACAATCAAAAGAAAACTCCGAAACCAATTTTATTAAAAATTGCTCCCGATTTAACGAACGAGCAGTTGGATGATATTATTGGAATTGTTGCTGAAACAAAAATAGATGGTGTTATTGCTACCAATACAACCATTTCGAGAGATGGTTTAAAAACTGATGCCAATCGGATTACAGAGATAGGAGCAGGTGGTTTAAGTGGTAAACCATTGACCAAACGTTCCACAGAAGTAGTAAAATACTTAAGTGATAAATCAAATAAATCATTCCCGATCATTGCAGTTGGTGGTATTCACACAGGTGCAGATGCAATTGAGAAATTAAATGCAGGTGCTAGTTTAGTGCAAATTTATACTGGCTTTATTTATGAAGGACCAGGAATTGTAAAAAGAATTAATAAAGAAATTTTAAGAACGATGTGACGTTAGAGGACTGAAGTCTGACGAAGAGAAATATTTTAGCATAAAAAATTATGTCACAAGTATATAAATTTGAAAAGTTAGAGGTATGGCAGTTATCGCTTGAATTGTCTGATATTGTTTATGAATTAGACAAATTGTTGCCAATTTCAGAACAATTTAATTTATCATCCCAAATAAAGCGGGCTGTAACTTCAATTTCCTTGAATATTGCAGAAGGCTCAACTAATTCATCAAAGTTGGAATTTGCAAAGTTTTTGAGAATTTCAATTAGGTCGTATCTCGAAGTTTATGCCTGTTATTTATTAATAAAAAGAAGAGGATTTGTTAGTCCTAACTTGCCTATTTGTAATAGCTTTGAAGAATTAGGCTCGAAATTGTTTGCAAAGCTTCAAGCGCTTTTAAAATCAATAAATTAATTTTTATGAATAATTCAGACATCAAACCTCAAACATCGAACATCAAACTTGTTGAATGTCCACGTGATGCTATGCAAGGCATTCACGATTTTATAGAAACAGAAAAAAAAGCGGCTTATATCAATTCCATTTTGAAATGTGGTTTTGATACGGTCGACTTTGGTAGTTTCGTTTCTCCTAAAGCAATTCCTCAAATGCGTGATACAGCTCAGTTGCTGGATCAATTGGATTTATCGACTACCAAATCAAAGCTGCTTGCCATTATTGCAAATACTCGTGGAGCGCAAGATGCTGTTGAGTTTGAAGAAATTACCTACCTAGGTTTTCCTTTCTCCATATCCGAAACATTTCAGCAACGTAACGCTAATTCATCCATTGCCGAATCGTTAACACGTGTTGAAGAAATTCAAGATTTGTGTATTCGCAATAAAAAGGAATTGGTGGTTTATGTATCCATGGCTTTTGGAAATCCTTATGGCGATGAGTGGAGTGGGGATGTGGCGATTGCTTGGACAAAGCGATTAGCAAAGATGGGCATTAAGATTATTGCGTTAAGCGATACTATCGGTGTTTCGAATCCTGAAAATATCTCTAGTTTGTTCTCTAAATTAATTCCGGAATTTCCGGGAGTAGAAATTGGTGCACATTTGCATACTACGCCTGATACATGGGAAGAAAAAGTGCATGCAGCTTATACAAGTGGTTGCCGTAGATTTGATAGTGCAATTAAAGGATATGGTGGATGCCCAATGGCAACGGATAAGTTAACAGGGAATATGCCAACAGAAAATGTTTTGATGTATTTAAATAAAAATAAAATCGCTACAGGTATTAATGAACAAGCTTTTGCAGAAGCTACTCGAATTGCAGGTTTAACTTTTCCAATCTAAAAATGGGCTCCGCAAAATTTCAAAAACTTGTGAATAATGGATTTTTATTCAGAACATTTCTTCTGAGTAAATTGCCAATGGCATTTATTGCAGGTGTTAGAGCTAAATCATTAAATGATTCAGCATCAGTTGTTACCATTAAGTATAAATGGTTGACTCAAAATCCTTTTCGCTCCATGTATTTTGCTTGCCAATCTATGGCAGCAGAAATGAGCACAGGTTTGTTGGTGATGAATCATACTTACGAATCACAACCAGCAATCTCTATGTTGATTGTGAAAAATTCGGCTGTTTATACTAAAAAAGCTATTGGGAAAATTACATTCACTTGTAATGATGGAAATCATATTGCTCAGCTCATTACTCAAACCAAAACTACTGGTGAGGGAATAACAACCGACCTAAAGGCGATAGGCGTTGATGAATCAGGTGAAACCGTTGCTGAATTCATTTTTACATGGTCGTTGAAAGCTAAAAGTAAATAGTTTTTAACACCTTTCTGGTAAAAAATTAACAAACAATCAGCTATAATAATAGTTACCTTTGTGTCGTAATCAATTAATTAGTGTATTATGCAAAGAGTTAGTTTTAATAATAAGAACAGTGTATTTTTTAATGCACTTAAAGAAAAGGTAGACACATACTTCAAATCCAACGATATAAAAGAAACCGGTAATTTTAAACTATATTTTAAAACAATTTTACTTTCAATTTCAGCAATAGGAATGTATGTTGTTTTAGTGTTTTTTACTCCACCAGTTTGGGCTTCTTTATTGTTATGTGCTTTGTTGGGATTAAATTTTGCCGCAATTGGCTTTAATACCATGCACGATGGTGCGCACGGTAGTTTTTCTACAAAATCATGGGTGAACGATTTAATGGGGTACTCTTTGAATGCTATGGGCGGAAGTGTTTACTTATGGAAATACAAACACAATGTAAACCACCATTCATTTACAAATATTGAAGGAATGGATGATGATATTGATATCAAACCATTTATCCGTGTTCATGCCGATCAAAAGAAATTTTGGTACCACCGCTTTCAACATATTTATTGGGTTGGCTTATATGGTTTAACTTATTTATTATGGATTTTTGTTCAGGATTTTCAAAAATATTTTACGGGTAAAATCGGTGATTTACCTTTCCGTAAAATGGATTTGAAAGAGCATATCATATTTTGGATTACAAAAATTGGTTACATCGCAGCATTCATTGTATTGCCAATTTTCCAAGTAGGAGTAGTAGATACAATTATTGGTTATTTAGTGGCTTCATTGGTTTGTGGTTTTGTGATAGCAGTTGTGTTTCAATTGGCTCATGTTGTTCAAGAAGCAGCTTTTGAAGTTCCAAACTCAGATAATCACAAAGTAGAAGCAGAGTGGGCTGTTCATCAAATTCAAACAACAGCTGATTTTGCAACAAAGAGCAAAATTGTATCTTGGTTTACAGGTGGATTAAACTTTCAAGTAGAACATCATTTGTTCCCACGTATTAGTCATGTTCATTATCCAAAAATTAATCAGTTTGTAAAAGAAACATGTGCACAGTTTGGAATTAACTATATCGAATTCCCTACAGTAATGGCGGCAATTAAATCACATGTAGTGCATTTAAAAGAAGTTGGACGCGTATAATTCGTAATCTAAATAAAACATAAAAAAAGGAACTCATTGAGTTCCTTTTTTTATGAAAAAACAATACATTTAACACAAATAAGAACACTATGCCAGTCATAAAACCATTTAGAGCATTGCCGCCTATTAAACGTCATCGTGAATACAATTATGAATTTGCAGATTATGTTTGGTACAAAGGCTTATTTAATACTGATGAAGTAGCTGCTATTCGTAGTTTATGGAATGATGAACATTTTCAGGAAGCAGCGGTAAACATGGCTGGAACAGAATTGTCGCGCGATGAGCTGCGCAAATCAAAAATCATGTTTATAAAGCCAGGTGCAAACGATTGGATTTATGATCGATTGGCACAAGCTTCTATTCAAGCAAACACCAATCGCTATAAGTTTGATGTATTGGGTTTTCAAACCGAATTACAATTAGCAAATTATAGTAACAACGATTTTTTTGAATGGCACATGGATTTTGGTGCTGGTGATATCTCTAATCGCAAATTGAGTATTAGTGTTCAATTGTCGGATGAAGATGATTATGAAGGGGGCGAATTGCAGTTTATGATTAATCAGAATATTATTACCGCTCCAAAAGAGAAAGGAACAGCAATTATTTTTCCATCCTTTGCATTGCACCGTGTGTTGCCCGTAACAAAAGGGAATCGAATGTCGATTGTGGGTTGGATTGCTGGACCGCCTTATAAATAAGTACGCTCACCGAAAATAGAACTGCCCACACGAACCATTGTAGAACCTTCTTCAATGGCCATTTTATAGTCAGAACTCATTCCCATACTCAGAATGGATAGTTCAAAATTAGCAGTTGAATGATTTTTTAAAGAATAAAAAAAAGTTTTTAGTGATTTAAATTCCATACGAATTTGATTGGTGTCCTCCGTATTTGTTGCCATTCCCATCAATCCCACAATCTTTATGTTATTGAGTTGTTTGAACTCATTGGAGTCGATTAATTGTTTGGCTTCTGAAAAGGACAAACCAAATTTGGTGTCTTCGTTGGCAATGTAAATTTGCAGCAAACAGTTGATGATTCTATTATTTTTAGAAGCTTGTTTGTTTATTTCCTGAAGTAATTTGATGCTATCGACTGAATGAATTAAGGAAACGAAGGGAGCAATGTATTTTACTTTATTGGACTGTAGGTGTCCAATTAAATGCCATTCAATATCTTTTGGTAAAGCTTCGTATTTATCGCAAAGTTCTTGTACTTTATTTTCTCCGAACACTTTATGACCAGCAGTATACACTTCCATCAATTTTTCGATAGGATGTGTTTTCGTAACAGCAATAAGTGTTACCTGTGAAGGAATTGTTGATTTAATAAATGCAAGATTCTGTGAAATGCTCATTACTCGCTTAAGCTATAAATTACCAAACCACTTCTCATTTTAGGCTCCACCCAGGTTGTTTTAGGTGGCATAATACTGTTCGTATCGGCAATGTGTTTTAACTGTTCCATTTCAACTGGATACAAGCCAAATGCAACAGTAAAGTTCCATTTGTCAACTTGGTTTTTTAATTCCTTCATTCCTTTTATTCCAGATACAAACCCGATGCGTTTATCAGTTTTTAAATCGTGAATATTTAAAATAGGAGAGAGGATATGGTCGGTAAGAATAGTGGCATCTAAACTACCAACAGGTTCATCATTATGAATGATTTCTTTTTTCGCATCCAATGAATACCAATTGCCATCCAAGTACATGCTAAAGTTATGTTTCTTAGAAGGTTTGTATTCCTCTTCCCCTTTGAGCTTGATTGTGAATTTATCTGCTAATTTTTTTAAAAAAGCATCCGAATTCATTCCATTTAAATCTTTTACAACACGATTAAAATCATAAATTTTTAATTGTGTTTCAGGGAAGAAAACACCTAAGTAGAAGTTGTAGGGTTCTTTTCCTGTATAGCTAGGATTCTTTTTTCTGCGTGAAGTACCAAGTAATGCAGATGATGCCGAACGGTGGTGACCATCAGCAATGTAAATAGCAGGAATTTTTTCGAAACGAGTTTGAATTGTTTTCACCGTTTCGGATTTGCTAACTACCCACAATTTATGTCGAACTCTATCGGTTGTTGTAAAATCGTAAGTGGGTTCTGTTTTAAGTGTGTCCGCAGTTATTTTATCAATTACTTCATCATTCGGGTAGCTAAATAAAACTGGCTCCGCATTAAAATCACATACTTCTAAGTATTCCATTAGTTTCTGCTCACGTTCCGTAAGTGTTTGTTCATGGATTTTGATTACACCTTCAAAATAATCATCAATGCTGCTGCAACCAATGATCCCTGTGTATACATTGCCATCTTTAAATTGTTGGTAGATGTAATAACTAGGAGTTTCATCGTTTACAAAAACTTCTTCTTTTAAAAAATCTAAATATTGTTTCTTCGCTTTTTTTAAACGCTCGGGAGAGCCTGGTTTGCTGGTTTTTCCATCTTTGTAATCAGGACTAATTACATGTAAAAAGGTGTATGGATTTCCATGCAACTTGTCGTGCAATTCAGTTTTGTTATAGCCATCAACAGATCGAGATGCAACTAAATGCACCTTGTCTTTTGCTGGTCGAATACCTTTAAATGGAATGATTGTAGCCATTGTTATTTATTAACTTGGAAGGTTTTATCACCGTTCTTAAAAAACTTTACAATTTGATTTGCTGCAGCGAATCCAGCATTGATATTTGCTTCTGCTGTTTCAGCCCCTTGTTTTTTAGGTGTGCAATAGTATCTATTTTCAAATTGTAATAGGTCTTGGTGACAGTCAGGCATAATGTCTGAAATGTATTTAAAATCAGGTCGAGCCACAAATACTTGTTTCAATTCTGCTTCATTAATCACTTCTTTACGAGCTGTATTAATTACAGTGGCACCTGTTGGCATCTTTGATAATAATTCCAGGTTAATCGAATTTTTAGTTTTCTCTGTTGCAGGAATGTTTAATGAAATATAATGGCAAGTACTGTAAAGTTCTTCTACAGAATCAACTCCTTTTATTCCATCTTTTTCAATTACTTCACGCGGTACAAATGGATCGAATGCATACACATCCATGTCGAAGCCTTTAGCAATACGAGCAACGTTCTTACCCACATTTCCATAGGCATGTATACCAATCTTTTTTCCTTTTAATTCAGTTCCTGAGCCTCCTTTAAAGTTTCCTCTTGCCATAAAAACAAGCATACCGAAGGTTAACTCGGCTACTGCATTCGAGTTTTGTCCGGGTGTATTCATCGCTACAATACCTTTTGATGTTGCAGCAGCAAGGTCAATGTTATCATAACCAGCACCAGCACGTACAATCAGTTTTAAATTCTTTCCAGCTTCAATCACTTCTTTCGTAGCTTTATCGCTTCGAATGATTAATGCATCCACATCGGTAACAGCTTGTAAAAGCTCTTTTGGGTCAGTATAATTTTCTAATAAAGCAATTTCATAACCTGCTTCGGTGATTGTTTTTTTTATTCCTTCAATAGCAACTTTTGCAAAGGGCTTTTCTGTAGCGACTAATATTTTTGTCATAGCATGATATTATTTCGTGTAAAAATACTGTTTTAGCTTGTTATTTAAAATAATTTAAGGTTTTTCTAAAGCAACATGAAATTTAAGATGGTAACCCATTCGTAGTTCTTTATTTGTAAAGTGAGTTGTGTCGGCTGTAATTTCTGCCGAATAGAGCATTCCGCTTGGCGGTAAGGGCGTTAGATAGATGAGTGTATCCTTTTGCAGTCGATTGTTTAGTTCGCTTATAAAAGCGATGCGTTCATCGTTTTTTGAAGCATATGTATTTGAAATGGAAGTTTGTTGAATGAGTTGGAAGAGTAGCACCGAATAGGCTGCAATTATGGCTGTTCGCTTTAGTGTTTTTTTATAAAAAAGAGAAGATATAACTTGGAAGTAGCCTACTAAAAAAGAAAGGATTGAAACGTAGGTGCTGAGTAGGAATGTTACAAAAAACAGAATGCGTGCTGGACCTGTTTCTACCATTACAAAAGCAACCAGCAAATAAAAAATAAATAACAATGTCAGAAGTGCAATACTCATTCGTTTTGCAATCCACTTAAACAGATGAATGTTGCCAGCATGTTTGCTTACTGAATTTCCAATAAAAATGATGGGGACAGAAAAAGCTAAAATGTAAATTATTTTAGAAGGAAGATAGAGAAACAAAAGTTTTACAAATGATTTTGTTGTAAGGGTAAAGGCTTGAAAAATTTGGTGCTCAGGGTATAACTCATCTCTCAGGTAATTTCCAGGTGCTAATAGAAAAATGATAAATGAAATTGCAAAAAAAAGATAAGCATACACTAGTTTCCGATTCATCAAATTATTCCAGAATGAGCTAAATGATTTACTTTCTCTGAATCGATAAAAGAGAAGGAGGGAATATGCGAGTCCAATAATTGCCGAAAAAATTTCTGAAGCACCACCAATATAGACAAAGCAAAGAGCGGCTAAAATTGTATTCCATTTTGAATTTGTTTTTGAAATCAGAAAAGCGCAAGCCCATATGAAAGCGGTTATGCTCCATAGATAAGAGCTGTAGCCACAATACCAAAACCAGGTTTCGCCAATGTCAAAACTCAAAAAAAACAAAAGACTAGTAAAGGAAAAGCTAAATAGGATTGTATTCGAAAAAGTTATTTCAGCAAAAAGTTTTTTAATTAATTGGCATGCTCCTGCAAAAAGCAAAACATAGGATAATGGAGGTAATAGCGTATAATAGCTTTGATTTAATCCAAACGTATTGTAAATTATGTTTATGGGTAATGTGGCAGCAAATCGCCCCGTCCAATGCATGTATTGAAACCATACTTGCTCAAACATTCCATGCGTTTTTATATCACCAATAAAATAATAATCATCGGTTGCTAATCGACTATTTAATGATAGAATTAAAAAAAGTGTAATGAATAGAGCGAATAGAATAAATAGGAGAGAAGTGTAGCGTTTGCTCATGAATCAAAAATAAACAAAAAAGGTTTCACAATTTTGTGAAACCTTTTTTGTTTTGAGTAATCAATAAATTCTATTTTACTGATTCAACGATTGCTTTGAAAGCTTCTGGGTGATTCATTGCTAAATCAGCCAATACTTTACGATTCAAGTTTACATTCTTTGCATGAACTTTACCCATAAAATCAGAGTAAGATAATCCATGAGGACGAACACCAGCATTGATACGTTGAATCCAGATAGAACGGAAATTACGTTTTTTCTGTTTTCTATCGCGGTATGCGTAAGTTAAACCTTTTTCTAAAACATTTTTAGCTATTGTTAAAACGTTTTTACGCGCTCCCCAATATCCTCTTGTTTGTTTTAATACTTTTTTTCTTCTGGCTCTTGAAGCCACCGAGTTGACCGATCTAGGCATTTCTTTTTGTTTTTAGTTTCGATAAGCAGTGTTCTGACAGTTAGCAGAATCTTTTTGGACTGATTATCTGGTTCGTATTTAATGAATAAACTGTATTTTTCTTTTGTTGGTTGATAATCGAAAATTATTTTCCAATAGTCAACATTGCTTTTACGCGTGGCATATCTGTACTATCTACTAAACCAGCTTTAGACAAAGCACGTTTTGCTTTAGTAGTTTTTTTAGTCAAGATATGACTTTTGAAAGCATGTTTTCTTTTTACTTTCCCTGTTCCAGTCAAAGAGAATCTCTTTTTTGCACCGGACATTGTTTTCATTTTTGGCATCTTACTGAGATTATATAATTGTTAATTTAAATTTTACTTTTTCTTTGGTGCAATCACCATTATCATTTTTTTACCTTCTAAAAGTGGCATTTGCTCTGCTTTACCATATTCTTCTAGTTCATTCACAAAGCGTAATAATAAAATTTCACCTTGTTCTTTAAATACAATCGAACGACCTTTAAAAAATACAAACGCTTTTACTTTTGAACCTTCTTGCAAAAACTTAATTGCGTGGTTTTTCTTGAAATTAAAATCATGATCATCTGTTTGAGGACCAAAACGAATTTCTTTGATAACCGTTTTTTGAGCTTTTGCTTTTAATTCTTTTTGTTTCTTTTTTTGATCGTATAAAAACTTTTTATAATCAATTACTTTACAAACAGGAGGTTCTGCATTTGGTGAAATTTCTACCAAGTCAAGAGCTGCTTCGCGAGCAATCTCTAATGCTTTAGCAATTGGATAAACACCTGGCTCAATACCTTCACCAACTACACGTACTTCACGAGCTCTGATTTTCTCATTGATCGCATGAAGTTCTTCTCTTCTTCTTTGTCCACCTCTACCAAAACGTCTATCGACATTTGCAGCAGGAGCTGTACCCGTTCCCGTTCCAGTTGTACCTGGTTTAACGAATTTACCTGGTGCCGGCTTATTAAATTTATTACCGGAATTGTTGTTAAATGGCGCTGCTATAGCTTGATCCTCCTAAATTGATTAATACTTTATTTAAAATTGACTAATTCTGTTTTGTATTTCTGTGTTAATGATGTTTGCAAACTCTTCAATTGAAAAACTGCCCAAATCACCATCACCTTGTTTACGCACCGATACTTTGCTCTCTTCTTCTTCCTTTTCCCCTACAATCAGCATATACGGAACCTTTTTTAATTCAGTATCACGTATTTTTTTACCAATTTTCTCGTTTCGGTCGTCAACGAGCCCGCGAATATCGTAATTTTTTAGTAATTCTAAAACTTTTTTTGCGTAATCGTTATATTTTTCGCTAATCGGCAAAATTGCAATTTGTTCTGGTGTTAACCATAATGGGAATTTTCCTGCACAATGTTCAATCAAAACAGCCACAAAACGCTCCAATGAACCAAATGGTGCACGGTGAATCATAACTGGGCGGTGTTTCATGTTATCACTGCCAGTATACTCTAATTCAAAGCGTTCAGGAAGGTTGTAATCCACCTGAATAGTACCCAATTGCCATTTTCTGCCAATTGCATCTTTTACCATGAAATCCAGTTTTGGACCATAAAATGCTGCCTCGCCAAGCTCAACAACTGTTTTAAGACCTTTTTCGGCAGCCGATTCAATAATTGCTTGTTCTGCCAATGCCCAATTTTCATCGGATCCAATGTATTTCGATTTGTTTTCAGGGTCGCGTAATGATATTTGGGCAGTAAAATCATTAAAATCAAGTGCTTTGAACACATAAAGCACCAAATCAATTACTTTACAAAACTCTTCTTTTACTTGGTCGGGGCGACAAAATAAATGGGCATCATCCTGTGTAAATCCACGTACACGAGTTAATCCATGCAACTCACCAGCCATTTCGTAACGGTAAACTGTTCCAAATTCAGCAAAACGAATTGGTAAATCTTTATAAGAACGAGGCGATGTTTTGTAAATTTCGCAATGGTGCGGACAGTTCATCGGCTTTAAAAAGAACTCTTCGCCTTCATGCGGTGTTAAAATCGGTTGAAAAGAATCTTTTCCATATTTTTCGTAGTGACCAGATGTTTGATACAAACGTTTGTTTCCAATATGTGGTGTAATTACAGGTAAATAACCTGCTTTTAACTGTGCTTTTTGTAAAAACTGGACCAATCGCTCGCGCAACATAGCACCTTTTGGTAACCACAATGGTAAGCCCATTCCTACATTTTCTGAAAATGCAAAAAGCTCTAATTCTTTACCAATTTTACGGTGATCGCGTTTCTTTGCTTCTTCTAAAAGTGCTAAATAATCGGTTAATTCTTTTTGTTTGGTAAATGTAATCGCATATACACGCGTTAACATTTTATTTTTTTCATCACCTTTCCAATACGCACCTGCAACACTCATTAACTTTGCAGCTTTTATGAACCCAGTATTTGGGATGTGTGGTCCACGGCATAAATCGGTAAACTGACCTTGTTCGTAGAAGGTGATAGAACCATCTTCTAAGTTTTCTAATAAATCTAATTTGTATTCATCTCCTTTTTCTTTGAAGTAAGCAACAGCATCTGCTTTAGAAACTTCTTTACGAACGTAAGGATTGTTTTGGCGCGCCAAGTCAAGCATTTTGTCTTCAATTTTTTTGAAGTCATCCTGCGAAATGGTTTTACCACCTAAATCAATATCATAATAAAAACCATTTTCGATTGGAGGACCTATACCAAATTTGGTTCCTGGAAAAACAGCTTCAATAGCTTCGGCCATTAAATGGGCTGATGAATGCCAAAGAGTCGATTTTCCTTCTGCATCATTCATGGTTAATAGCACCAACGATGAATCGGTATTGATTGGACGCGTAGCATCCCAAACTTCTCCATTAACTTTTGCTGCTAAAACATTTCGTGCTAATCCTTCAGATATTGACAATGCAACTTGAAGTGCTGTGGTTCCTTTTGCATATTCGCGGATAGAACCATCGGGTAGTGTAATTTTTATCATAGTTTGTTTTTTTCCAAACGTCCAAACAAACGGACGCAGGTTTTTGCGGCTGCAAATATATGCTTATTATGCAAGTTTACAATGCTTGTAATGTTATTTTGTTGAATAGCTATTCAATAGCATTATGCATTCTTTATGGTCAATTTCGATAGCCGATACAGGTACAGAAAATTCGATAAAGTAAGTCCCATGTTTTTCAATATCAATAGTAAAAGTAGGGGAAGTTCCACCAATGGATGCTGTTGAAACCACAATTAATTCTTCTTTTTTAGGATTTTCTTTTGTTTTGATGGTAATGGTTACTGTTTCTTCGAATCCAGAAGAGCAAAAATGCAATTTGTATTTCTGTCCTTTTAATGCAATGAATTCGGACTGAACGGTTTTTGTTTGTTGGTTGAATTGTAAATAGTTAGTAGTAAAGCCATCAAACAAGTAAGGACTTGAGATTTTTGGCTTGTTGTTTTTTACAATTTCTGCAATTTTACATTGTGCCGAAGCCGAAAAAGCAGCGAAAAAGAGTGGGAGGAAAACTGAAAAAATGTGCTTGTACATACTGTAGATATTTCTACAAATATACAGATTTTGTTAGATCTAATTATTCTTTATCACCTTTGTCGACAAAGCCTATTAGCATCACAACGCAGGCTTTTTTATCTTTTCCAGTTGAGCTTGGTGGCAATTCATATTCGATGTAATAATTTCCTGATTTAGGTGGTACAAATGACCAGAAATTATTGTCGATGCCTTGTGAATTATCGAAGATTTTTTTTCTTCCGTTTTTTACTCGATTACTTTTATCATAAATATTTAAAGTTACTTCTTCCTCAAAGCCTGAAGAGCAAAAGATGATTTTGTATTTTTGACCTTGGAAAGCAGTAAATTGAACTTCTACTTTTTGCTTTTCTTTGGTAAAGGTAAACTCACTAACTGCATAACTGTCATACTTGTATGGCTTGGTGATATTCGCTTTCGATTTTTTTACAATATCTTTTGCTTTACAATCTTGTGAAAAAGAAAAATGGTTAATGCAAACGAATGCACTAACCATTATAAATATTCTGAGTGATTTTAAGTTCATAAAATAGATTTTCTCTATTTTACGACAAAACCCGTAAAAGGTTACGACAAATTACTTATATCCTACCATAAATGCAACACAACCTGAAAGTTTTTGTGTTGGGCTAGCAGTACTATCTGCAGGAACATCGTAATCAATGTACATTTTGCGAGCGCGAGGTGCATCGAACACAAGAATAGTTTCACCAGCTTTTACTTCTTTATTTGTAAAAATAGCTTCACGCTTCTTCGCTTCTTTGTCTTTAGTATAAATATTAATGCTTACCGGTTTTGGAAGACCAGAAGTATTGAATACAATACGGTATTTTTCTCCAATAAATACAGGCACCTCAACTTCTAATTGTTGTGCTTTTTTAGTGAAGTTGATTTTAGTGAATTTTTGGCTATCGTATTTAAACGGCTCCATTTTCTTTTTACAAGCAGTAGTTATTGCTTTTTTATCACAATTGTCTTGCGTTTGAATGGTCGTAAATCCAACTAATGCAGCAATTGCAACAATTCCGATGTAATATATTTTTTTCATAAGGATATGCTATAAATGAGTTTTAATAAATTTTATCCGTTAATAATCTTGGTACGAACTTCCTCGATTTTAGTAGTTAATTTAGTAACTTCTTCATCGCTAAGCGTAACATCAGCATCTTCATTTGCTGCTTCGTTGTATTTTTTTACTGAATCCAAGCTATCATAAATTGCTTTAATTGATTCCATATCAGCGATTAAGCCTGTAATGTTTGCATCTTTCTTTTCTTCCGCTTTCAATGCACTGATAATGCTTCCTAAAATGGTCATTTGCTCAGAAAGTTTGCTATTTAAGTCTTTTCCTTTTGATTTTTCGTACACTTTAGAACCGATGTATAAACTTTCTACCCAAGCACCAGCGAATACAATTGATGTAATTTGTTGTTGGTTGTTTTCATCTAAGTACATATCTGTTACCATTTGCAATTCAGCAATGATGTATGCTAATGAATCTTCATTTCCTAAATTTTTCTCAAAACGCGCAGATAAGTTTCCTTGATCAAACACCGAACCCATCCCTAAGTTATCCGCTAACTGACGGCATAATTTCATGCAATTCATTGCTTCTTGGTTTTGTTTGTTCAAAACAGTGTAGGATAAATCAGCACTGTAAACACCCAAGTTAAGTGCTTTTGCCAAGTTAGTTGTGTATTTGGCAGCATCTTTTTGTGAGCTGGTAATTCCGTCTTTGTATTTTAACCCTGATTTTTTGAAAATAGAGGCAATTTGCAATGGAGATGGTAAAGAGTAAGAAGTTGTTTCTACTTCTTCTTCAACAACTGTTGAGTCTACAGCAACTACTTCTGTTGATTCCTCTTTTGGAGTTTCGCTACCACAAGCAACAAATAACATACTTGTTGCAATAAGCATTGTGCCTTTTAATGCTAATGATTTTCTGTTTAATAACATGGTTTTTGTTTTATCTGTTAAATTTATAATGTTCTATGAGTCTGTTTGGAGTCGCTAAACTACAAAAAAAAAGTTATTGACAAAATAAAGTACCTTAATTCTTACATACTATTTTGCAAGGTGGACTTTGTTTTTATTGATAACCCCAAGCACTTTTCCTGTAAATTTTGTCCCAATAAATGGACTGTTTGCTGATTTAGAATGGATACTTTTCTTCTCAAACGTCCAGTTTGTACTTGGATTGAATAAGGTCATATTTGCAGTAGCACCTTCCGAAATGCTTGCCGATTCAAGCTTAAGCAGTTTTCTAGGTTTTGATGTAATTGCATCAATTAGGTCTTCCAATTTTAATTTTCCGATATTACTATTTAGCAATCCGAAGAAACTTTCTAATCCGATCATTCCATTAGAAGCATGGTCAAATTCTAAATCTTTCGACTCAATGTCTTGTGGTCGGTGATCAGAAGTAATACAATCAATGGTGCCATCGGCCAGTGCTTTTCGTAATGCTTCAATATCATTTTTTGTTCTTAAAGGTGGATTTACTTTGTAATTGCTATCAAAATCCATTAACAACGTATCGTCCAGCACTAAGCTATATGCATTTACGGAAGCTGTCACTTTTAGTTTTTTTGCTTTTGCTTGTTTTATTAGTTCTACCGATTTTTGAGTAGAAACATTTAGGATGTGTATTGGTGCATCGCAATATTCAGCTAAAAAGATGTTTCGAGCAACCATTAATTCTTCTGCAAGTGCGGGTATTCCTTTTAATCCAAGTTTTGTGGAAGTAATACCTTCATTCATTTGCCCATCGGTTGAAATGCTCTTATCATCAGCATGTGTTAGCACCAGAGCATCAAAGTTTTTAGAGTAAAGCAAGGCGCGCATTAGTAATCCGGCATTTGCAACACTTTTTTTATCGTCCGAAAAAGCTACTGCACCTGCTTGTTGCATGTCGTACATTTCGGCTAATTCTTTTCCTTCTTGATTTTGAGAGATGGTTCCAATTGGATAAACATCAACCAATGCATCTTCGGTATTGTGCTTTATATATTGTACTTGTGCTTTTGTATGGATAGGAGGGTTGGTTGATGGTACCAAGGCTACTGCTGTAAATCCACCAGCCATTGCTGCATTGATACCTGATTTTAAATCCTCTTTGTGTTCAAATCCTGGATCACAAAAATTAGCTTGCATATCCATCCAGCCTGCAGAAACATGAAGATTATCTTGCTCCAACACTTTGATATTTTTATCAGTACTGATTTTAGATTTAATGGATTTAATGATTCCATTTTCCACTAAAATATCCATTACTTTTCCATTGAATGGCGATTGGGAATCAATAATGCGGGCTTGTTTGATAAGTATGTTCATATTCTTTTTTATTGTCAGTTAATAAGAATGTTATTTCATGAAACGCAATAACAGTACTTCAGCAGCAAAAAATAGGAGTGCTAAAATAATGCAAAGTTTCCATAGTTTTTTACCTTGATCTAATTCTGTTAAAGTACTGGTTAAACTTTTCTGTGAACTTTCGATGGTCGCAAAATTTTGAAGATTGTTTTTACTCAGCTGCTCATTCAGCTCTTCCATGGTATAACACGTTAAATCCGATTCTTTTCGATTGAAATTAAAACTTAATCCAGTAACTATTGCTTTGTCGCTTAGTAAATGATAGTTCCCTGCATTGTTTATTTGGTTATGCGTGTAAATAAGCAGTTTGGAATCCATTGTTTTATGCTCAGGTATTATGTCAAAACTATTATTTACGTTCTTGATATGAAATGCATTTTCACCAACTACAACAGCATTTGTTTCAATGATTTCATCGTTGCTAATGGTGTAGAAAAGGGGAGTGCTCGTTTGACTGTAAATTGCAATTTTATAAAGTGTAGGAACAAATAATGCATGTTTTCCTAAATTGCTAAAATTGGAGTTGATGCCAACTGCGCTTAAATAAAATTTGCCTTTTCCAACCGAATACTTCGATAAGAAGTTGTTTCCATTTTGAAGTTTGAGTAAGTATTCTTCATTGCTTCGGGTTGTTTTCGAAAGAGCATAATATTCGTTCACTTTCGGCAAATCAAGGTTGGTAGCACTGAATGTTTTTTTGTCGAACACATCCTTGTAAATAGGATGTTCCAAATTAATCTTATCCACTTTTGTGTTTGCAGTATCTAGCTTTTCGTAATAGTTGGCACGATTGGCCACGCAAAATTCCTTGTAAGTATCTAACTCAATGTCTTGTGCTGGAAATACAAGCACGCTTCCTCCATTCTCCATAAAGCGCTTTAATTCCAAACTTAATCCCGATGAAATACTTTTTAATTCGTTTAGAACAATCAATCGATTCGTTGCAAGTGCTGCATAATCCAGTTGGTTTTCGGCTACTGATTTGAAAACAAAAAGCGAATCACTTCCAAATAATTTATTGAGGTAAGCATTGTCTGTTCCCGACTCTTTGCCATTAATAGCAAGCACTGGAATGTTTTTAGCAACTTCAAAACTGAAATAAAATTGATCATCGAATGTAACAGGGAAATCGTTCAGTTCTATTCGGCAATGTTGAATTCCGCTTTCGCGTGAAGCAAAACTGAGCACAACTTCTGTTTCACTGTTTTTGTCCATGCTAAAACTCGCAGGAGTTTTTTGTGTATTGTTGATGAAGAGTTTTATGGAATTGTTTTCCAATACTTTTTCAGAAACATTTTTGATACGAACATGCAGCTTTTCGACTTGATTAAGCTGGCGAACAGGTGTTTCGAACCAACAGGTATCGATGTACACATTGCTTTTTTCATTGGCAATCAATGGAATAAGTTTTACCGAAATACTGGTATCGTTCTTTATTAGTTGTACATCGCTAACACTTTTTTGAAAGTCGGACAGCACAAACAACTGCTTGTTTTTTATACCACTTTGTTGCAACACATCGAATGCACGAGCACTAATTTCTTTGATAGTACGAGTAGCTGGTGAAATTTTCACTTCATCTATAAGCTCTGTAAACTCTTCTTTGTTTAATAAGCGTTGGTGTTTGCCTTCAAAATCATTGGTGAATAATTGAAAACGATCGGTTGGTTTATAAGCCGAAACAATTTCTTTTGCTCGTTTTTTAGCTTCGTCCAACAAGGTTCCATTTTTATTGATGGCATCCATGCTGAATGAATTATCAATAAATATGCTGATGGCTTTGTCGCCAACTATTGCCTTTTTATTATCCGATGGAATGTAGGGTTGAGCAAATGCAAATACTAAAAAGCTGATTGCCAAAATGCGGGCAGCTAGTACAAGTAAGTGTTTAAGTTTTGATTTGGCTTGTGTTTCCTGTTTTACCTCTTTTAAAAAACGAACATTCGAAAAGTAAACGGTCTTGAATTTTCGGAAGTTAAATAAGTGAATGATGATAGGGATGGCAATTGCCGAAAGTGCGAATAGAAATGCTGGATTGCTAAAGTTCATCAAAGCCCAAAGATAGCATCTTTTTTGATAAAATTAGAACAGAATTGTTGTTTTATTTAAATGACAATGTTCAATGCTATTTCTGAGTGCTTCAATACAAAATTACATTACACTCACTCTTACCTTTTTTGTTTTTAGCTTGGTATTGTTTACCAATGGAAGCAATTTGTTCACTTTAGATGCATCCACAGCTACAAAGGCACAATCGTGTTTTATTTCGATGGTACCCAAATCTTCGGTAGCCAATTTTCCTTGTTTTAAAAACAAACCAGCAATATCACCTTTCGATATTTTATCTTTTCTTCCTCCCGAAATGTAGAGTGTTTGCCAGTTGACTGCTTTTTCGGCAGCCGCTGGTTTTGCATTGTCGAGCGAAAATACTTCGGGTTTTAATTCTGCTATAAAGTCGGGTAGGGGTTGGTTATCCCACACCATTACATAGGCCGTTCCGTTTTTGTTCATGCGAGCGGTACGACCGTTACGATGTGTAAACTCTTCTTTTTTTAGTGGTAATTGAAAATGCAAAATGAATTTTAATTCTGGAATATCAATTCCTCTTGCAGCCAAATCGGTTGCTAATAGCAGTTGAGAAGAGCCATTTCTGAATTTGATCAAGGCGCGTTCACGATCCACTTGTTCCATTCCTCCAAAAAAGCAAGAGTGTGAAATACCATTTTCTTCTAAAAAGTCACTTACATCCTGAATAGTATCCTTGTAGTTACAAAAGATGATGCCCGGCTCGTTGCCAATTTTACTCAATGCTTTCACAAGTGTATGCATACGATCTTTAGGCGTAGATACAATTGTTTTTATTTTTAATTGTGATGTTTTTTCGTGTAGGTAATTGATGTAAACAGGTTTTGCTAAACCTACAAAACTTGGTATTTGAACAGCTTGTGTAGCCGATGTTAAAATGCGTTTTTTTGCAGCCGTTAAGGCATTGGTAATCTCCATCATCTCTTGCTCAAAGCCAATTTCCAAGGATTTGTCAAACTCATCTAAAACTAAGGTTTGGATTGATGCCAATGAAAAAGCTTCTTTACGGAAAAGGTCGGCCAAGCGCCCTGGAGTACCAACCAAAATTGCTGGTCGGTGTTTTAGTTCAATTTTATCTTGTGAGCCTGCTCTTCCGCCATATACAGCATTTGCTTTGTAGCCGGTTCCCATTTCACGGATAACTTGTTCAATTTGAATGGCTAATTCACGAGAAGGAACAACAATTAATACTTGAATTTCTTTGCAAGTTGGGTCAAGTTGTTCGATGATGGGTAATAAAAAAGCCAATGTTTTTCCAGTTCCAGTAGGCGAAAGGAGTACAATTTCGGTATTTGAAGGAATAATTTTTTTCGCTTCTTCCTGCATGGGGTTCAACTTTTGAATCCCTAATTTTTGTAGGATTTCCGCTTGACTTTTTTTCTCACTATTCATGCTACAAAGGTAATCTTAATTCCTTACCCAAGTCAATGAATGTTGTTAGCCCGTGAAGGTGTTATCACCTGCAAGATTGAATATGATTTTTTTGTTGGTAATAACACCAACAAAGGCAGTAATCTTCTAATGCGCTGTTAGTGAATTCCAAGTAAGCTTATGTTCTTTTTTTACATTGATTTTTTGATCAACTATATAGGTTTTGTGATTGAGTGAATAGTTCAGTTTAATTACAAGACTAAATTTTTCTACCTTCTCTGTATCAAATACCGTTCTAACAAATACATATTTATCATTAGTAGAATTGGTAGCCTTGGAAATTTGATAGTTTTCAACAAGGAATGTGTTTTCTTTGTTTCCATTATCCCAAAATAAAAAAGTGTTTTCTTTTGATAGTTCTTTTTGGTCTGCAACAAATGCCTGTACTGAAAAATCTTTGATAGTGAGAATGTGCTGACCTTTTGTTGATGAAAACCAGACATCAAAACATTGGTCGTTTTCTAAAAAATAGTTTGGAACCTCCAATTTAATAATCGTACTATCGGTTTGATTTAAAACAAGTCCGCTTGCTAGTCTCTGTTCGGTTTCATTCACATAATAAATTGTTTCTGATGATGGAATCAATGGGAAACCAGCAATGATGCCAATTATCCAAATGATTGCTAAACCAGCAATTGTCAACAATGTCCATAAAATATACCTTAGTAGTCGCTTCATTTATGATTTTGCCTTTGCAGGTGTTATCACCTGCAATCTTTTTAGGTTAATTCTCATTGTTGGTGATAACACCAACAATGGCAGTATTCATTTACTCCGCCAAACCAATCCAAATATCGTGTTCATATTCAATCAAGCCTAATTCTATTCGTTCGGCTTCTTTTTCTAATTCTGTTCCATTGGCATAAGCCGAAATAGCTCTGTCGTATACATTCGACTCTTTGTAAATGGCTCCATAAAAATAACGATAGAAAAACAAATCGTCCAAGGTTTTTATTTTTGCTGGTAATTCGTTCAATTGCAATTTTTCCTTTGCCAATGATGATCTTAAGTCTGGAAAATAAATCCAATACAAATCAACCGTATCCTTGGTTTGTTTGTTAAGTGCTACCGGACAAATACCAATGATTCTCGATTCGGAAACCAATCGGTCTGAATCAAAAAAAGTATCTTCTTTTAGTTTAAAAGAAATAAATTCATACTTACTAGCATCAATTAGTTGTTTTAGCACTTCTCTAAACTCATCATCCTTGCTGCTGTATGCTTTTAAGGTTTGTGCAGTCAATTGTTGCTGTATTAATAAAAAGAGTTTTTGCTCATTAAAAAGCAACGGATTGTTAGTCGGTTTTAGTTCTCTCCAAATGCGTTTCGACCATAACACAGCTCGTTCCTGCAAAGGAAAATAGTTGATAAAGCCTTTTTGATTGTACTCCAGTTGATAAGGCGATACATTCAATAATTTAATAGGTGCTTCGTTTGCAACCTTGGGAATGCTTCGAGTAAAGTTGAATGGACTCGTATAATTGCGTTGCATTCGAATGCGACCTGTGGTATCCCAAACAGTCCATTTCCCAGTACGGTAATTGTTTTCAAACAATCCTTCGGCCTTCTTTTGTCCATTTGTATAATACGAAACATAGGCTCCATCCAATCTACCATTTGTTGTTTCATATTCACAATGCGTGTACGCATTTTTGAATACATGCTTTATTTTCCCCGTTTGTATAAACGAGAAAAATAGAATGGCTGATAGTATGAAACAATACTTTCTCATTTTTTTTGAATACCCCAATATTCTAATAAAGTGCTGTTTAAATCCTTGCCTTTTTTATTTTCAGCAACAGGAACAATGGGTACAATTACGCATCTGAACCCAATATGTTTGTAGCCTTCATTGGCATAAAAAGGCGAAAAATCCATAAAACGATGATTCTGCTGATACAAATAGGAATTACCCATTACGCGTTTGCGCTTGAGTACACGTGCATCTTTTTTAACGTGTAAATGTAACCAATCGAATACAAACAATTGTGGATCTTGTCGTTTCATGAAATCATAAAAGGATTCATCAAAGGTGTTGATGCTCCAATCGGAATAATTTACATTAAAATCATGTTTTGTTTTACTTGCTTGAAGATAGGAGTAGGCCGCTAACCATTCCGAACAATGTGGCAAGCGGTAAAGGACTTTAATGCTGTCTTTTTGCGTGCTAATGGTTTTCCATTTGCAATAGTTCATGGCGTTCTCCCAGGAAACACCCAATACAGGAAAGCTCTCGTACTGTTTGTCGTTCATGTATTTTGCCCTAACGTCTGCCGAACCAATGCTAGTATCGGGCAATTGGGAGCGGTAAAATGTTTCGGACGAATCATTTTTTACAGCATTCAAATAGTCCTTGTATTCCTTTAATGTTACTTGATTACTGATTTCAAATTCCTTAACAGTAATTGCTGGCTTTTTCGATTCATCTCCAACTAGTTGGTATAAATTTAATTCCTGTTTAGGAATAATGTACCATTTTTGTTTTTGTGCATTCACTTTTAAGCCCGCTAGTAATAGCAAAAAGAGTAGGAGTGATATGCGAATGAATGGTTTCAATGATAATTAGTCTTTTTTGCCTTTGCAGGTGTTTGCACCTGAAGGATTTTTTACATCTCACTGTTGATGAGAACACCAACAAAGGTATAAAATTGCTTTATCATTCTTTTTTAATTGATAGAAACGTAAATAAATTAAAATGGCTATAACTTGTAAATAGAATATATTTCAAATTATTTTAGAAAGCTGCACCAAAACTTACAAAAACAGTTCTACCATTTCCAGGCATAATACCTGGACCTGGATAACCGCCAGCCCTTCTTGTTGCATATTTTTCATCATTAATGTTATTTACTCCTGCCTTAAAATTATATCGATCCATAAACCGATAGGAAAAGGATGCATCGATTACGTTATAGCCCGAAAGTTTTCCAATTGTTCCAGTTGAATTAGGCGTTTCAGTATTTGCTGCATCTGTGAACACATCTCCAACACTGCTTAATTGAACTGTTGCAGAAAATTCCTTTAGAAAATAGCTCACTCCGAATCTGTTAATGTATTGAGGTGCATTTTCCACCCGCTTATTCTCAATTGATTTTGTTGGATCGTTCGCAATAGCAGTGTTATTCCACTTTACATATTTCGCATCAATGAACGAATTAGATGTAAATATGCTTATACTGCCTATTTTCGATTTGTCTGTAAAAATTCTAACTAGATCAATTTCAATATAGGATTCAACGCCCTTGCTTACTGAGGTTCCTATATTCGTTTTGAAAGGTGCGCCATTTTGTGTAATTGTTCCTATACGATTGTCGTAATGAAGATAAAACACACCAATGTCAAAGTTCAAAAAGTTTTTAACTGTTCCTCTATAACCCAAATCAGCATTGAAGCCACTTGCATCTTTTAAATTCGGGTCAATTATTTCAGTAGTGGCAGAAGGAGTCAGTTCTGAAAAAGTAACAGGGCGGTATGCAAGTGAGTAGTTTCCGTAAAGATTCGTCTTTTCCGTTACCTTAAATTCAATTCCAATTCCATAAAGTAAAAGTTGACGCACTCTTTTTTCAGAATTCAGGGTACCAGCTAGCGTAGTATTAATGTATCCTGTTGTTTTATTTTCAATATAATCGAAACGAATGCCTGGAATTACTTTCAATCGTTTTCCGATCTGAAATATGTTTTCGGCAAAGGCTGCATAGTTTGTTGTTACAAATTCCAACGATCGTCCGTATTGTGGATTGCTTAGTGACAAGTCAAAATCATGACCAGTGGTTCCTGTACCGAGTTGATTTCGTTTTGTATTTCCATTGTATGCCCTTATTCCTCCAGCAAAAACATTTTCATTGCCAAAGAATTTATATTTTATGGATAAACGTAGTTCTGTTCCATAATTTTTGTAATTATCTCTGTCTACTTGCCTTGCATTGTATTGAAAGGTTGCTGGATTTATACTATCTTTTGTTGTAATGGATTTTGTATAACCAACACTGTTGCGTTCGGCAATGGTGCCAAATGATTTGATTTGCAAATTTACAGATTGTGAAATGTCGTATTTTAGAGTGAGTGATGCGACATTAAAAGGAGCGCCAAACCAATTTCTTTCTCTGAACGATTGACGATGATTTTCATTAAACTGAGTATCGGTAAGTCCTCCCGGTTGCTGACTTTTGTAATCCATAGTCGTATACTCTCCAGCGATATTGATTTTTTTCGTTAACTGATAGCTTGCTGAAAAATAGCCTGTGTATATGCTGTAATGACTGTTATTTCTCCATCCTTCAGCTGATCGATGATGCAGGAATCCATAATAAGAAAACTTTTTTAGTGTTCCACCAATTGCATTGTAGGTATTGAACATCCCATTGGATCCGACTGTGTGTTGGGTCTCAAAGGAAATCGGTTTCGTTGGATTTCCTTTTTTTATCTGGTAATTGAGTAGGCCACCGAATTGTGGACCATATTGCAAAGATGCTGCACCACGGATTACCTCAATTTTTTTTAATGCTTCCATTGGTGGTGTATAATAAGTTTCAGGATAACCAAAAACTTCTGAACTAATATCGTAACCATTTTGCCTTACATTAAATTCCCAAGAACGATTTGGACTTAATCCTCTAGCAGCAACTCCTGCCTGAATACCAGAGCCATCATTTTCCCAGATGCTCATTCCTGGAACTTTAGCAAAAACTTGTCGGGTATTATTCGTACTTAGATCAGCATTTATTTTATCCAATTGTATTACCTCTGTCTTTTTTCCTGCAAAAATTACGTTATCTTTCATATCAGGCATTCGTTCAATTTCACCTAATACATGATGTTCCTTTATCTCAACCTCGTAGAGATTTACAATTTTTGTAGTATCCAGTTGCTGTGAATGAACTTTTGAATGGGAAGTGATATATAAAAAAGTGATAAGTAGAATGCTTTTTCTCATACTAATTTTTAAGTTAAAAATAATGCTACAAAAATGTTATTTAGAATAATTCTAAACAATACCTAGAATGTGGTATTTTGCATATTATTTTTGAGCAAAGTAGTAGATGAAATTTCCTTAATAAAGTAAATGCAAAAAATGCAAAGATTATGGTTGGTCTGACAACAAAACGTTTATCCTTGCAGCTGTTATCTACTGTAAGGATTATTAATATAATGCTCATTAATGGTGATAACACATCAATGGCTGTAATAATCAACCTACTCTTATTAAAATCTCTTAATTGGAAAGAGCAAACTTTTCAAAAAATCAAATCAAAACCCTTCAAACACACCTAATCCAAACAGGGCAAAATCATATTTAATAGGATCTTTTTTATCGAGCTTGCGTAAGTTGTTACTTAATTCTTCCACAGCTTTCCAATCGTTTTGGGTTCGTTTTAAAACGCCCAACTTTCTACCAACATTACCTGTATGTACATCCAGCGGGCACATGAGGTCGGCAGACTTTAAGTGTTTTTTCCAAAGTCCAAAATCAACACCTCGCTTATCATCGCGCACCATCCAGCGCAAATACATGCACAAGCGTTTTGCCGAGGAGTTCTCCGCTGGGTTGCTTACATGCTTGCCGGTGCGACTAGGATGTGGGATTTCAAAAAAACTGTTTCTGAAATTTACAATCGCATTTTTGCAGACATCTTGTTTGCTATTGGGCACAAACACATTTTCCAATCCTCCTTGTTTTTTATAAATGTGTTGCAAACTCTGCATAAAAAATACGGTATCGGTGCTGTTAAAAGTGCGGTGCACAAAACCATCGAAGCGTTTGAAGTCTTTTGATTTGGCATTCATCACAAAGTCGTGTGGTGCATGCTCCATCAATTGCATCAATTTATTGGCATTGTTGATAATGGTTACGCGTTGTCCCCAAGCAATGGTGGCTGCCAAAAATCCAGCAATTTCAATATCTTCTTTTTTGGTAAATTGGTGAGGGATGCTAATCGGGTCCGATTCAATAAAATCAAAACGGTTGTACTTTTCGTACTTCTCGTCCAAAAATTCTTTGAGTTCGGTAGGGGAGAGTTTCATGCTTATGCTTGGTTCAAAAATGTGCTCAGTGTTACAACCTCTTTGGCCTCTTTTACATCGTGTACACGAAGCACTTTTGCGCCTTTTTGAACGGCAATTGTATTTAAAATTATGGTTCCGTTAAGTGATTCTTTTTGACTGATATTCAATAATTTATATATCATAGATTTTCTGGAGCTGCCCGCAAGAACCGGCAGCCCCAATTTCTGAATTTGTTCCAGGTTTCGAAGCAATTCGTAGTTGTGTTTCATTGTTTTTCCAAAACCAAAACCGGGGTCTAAAATCACTTTTTTGAACCCTAATTTTCCGAGCAAAACAATTCGTTCTTCAAAAAATAGCATCACTTCTTTGGTTACATTTTGGTAAGTCGGATTCAGTTGCATGGTGGCTGGTGTGCCTTGTATGTGCATCAACACATAGGGAACATCCAATTGAGCAACGGTTTCGAACATTTTATCATCCATCGTTCCGCCCGAAATATCGTTGATGATATTGGCTCCTGCTTCAATTGCTTTTTCGGCCACTTTTGCACGGAAGGTATCGGCCGAAATTAACACCTCGGGAAATGCTTTTCGAACCGAACGAATAGCGTTTGTAAGTCGCTCAATTTCAGTTTCTTCGGACACATTTTCGGCTCCCGGACGAGTAGAGTAGGCGCCAATATCGATGATGTCGGCACCTTCGGTAATCATTTTTTGAGCTTGCGTCAACCACTCCGCCTCATTCAGGTACTTACCACCATCGTAAAACGAGTCGCTGGTAATGTTTAAAATTCCCATAACCAAGGGAGGTGATTTTTGGTCAAAAATCCGCTCTATTTTCTGAAAAAAAACTTTATCTTGTGCCACCTAATTAGTAATTGATTCGTGTAACGACTAAATTTATGAATAAAACTTCTACTCAATACGATACCGCGGTAGCTTCTTGTAAAGATATTTTTATTAAAAAGATGAAGGATTATGGAACTGCTTGGCGTGTATTACGCACAAGTTCTATTACCGATCAAATTTTTATCAAAGCACAACGCATTCGTAACATCGAGGACAAAGGTACTCAAAAAGTTGTTGACGATGTTCGTTCGGAATATGTTGGAATTATAAATTATTCTATCATTGGTCTTATCCAACTTGCACTTAAAAACGATTCACGTATGGAGCTTCCTGCCGATGAGGTAGCGAAGTTGTACGAAAAATATGCGAATGAAGCCAAAAGTTTGATGGAGAATAAAAACCACGACTATGGCGAAGCTTGGCGCGATATGCGTGTAAGTTCATTAACCGATTTGATTTTAATGAAATTGTTACGCATCAAACAAATTGAAGATAATAAGGGTGAAACCATTATCTCCGAAGGCATTGATGCTAATTTTCATGATATGATTAACTATGCCGTGTTTGCATTAATTAAACTTAGCGAATAAGAACTGAATGAGAACACTTGCCATCATTTCCCGCATTTTTGTTGGATTGCTTTTTATCTTCTCTGGCTTTATCAAAGCCAACGATACATTGGGCTTTTCCTACAAATTGGTGGAATATTTTGAAGTGTTTGGTACTCACTTTTTAGTTCCAATTGCCACTCCTTTGGCAATGTTCATCTGTATTTTCGAGATTGTATTAGGATTCACCTTGTTGATGGGTTCTAAAATAAAACTTACCCTTTGGCTGTTGTTGTTAATGATTGTGTTCTTTACCTTCTTAACATTCTATTCGGCTTACTACAACAAAGTAACTAGCTGCGGCTGCTTTGGCGATGCCATTCCACTCACACCTTGGCAATCGTTTGCCAAAGATTTAATTCTATTGGTATTCATCATCATTTTGTTTATTGGTAAAGATCATTTGAATCCATTGTTTGGTGAGCGTTTCGAGAAAGCGATGTTGGTTCTGGTAGTTATTGCTTCGGTTGCTTTTCCAATTTACACTTACAGCTATTTACCTGTTATCGATTTTCGTCCCTATGCCATTGGCAAAAATATTCCTGAACAAACAAAAGGAATTCCAGACGAGCTAAAATATTTTTACATCCTGAAAGATAAAAAATCGGGTGAACAAAAAGAGTTTGATAAGTGGCCCGACAAGTGGGATGAGGTTTACGATTATGTAGATAGCAGAACTGAAGTAACCAAAAAAGGAGTAGAGCCAAAGATCAAAGATTTTAGCATTTCGAATGCCGATGGTGCAGATTATACACAGGATATTATCGAAAATCCAGATTACAACTTTTTGTTAATCTGCTACGATTTGTCACAGGCTGATGAAGATGTATTTGGTGCAGTGAATGATTTTGCAGCACTTTGCAAACAAGAAAACATTTCTTTTGTAGTGCTTACCGCTTCTACAAAAGAGGACATTGAAAAGTTTAAACAAGAAACAAATTCATCGCAGTTAGAATTTTACAACAGCGATGGAACAGTTTTAAAAACAATGATTCGTTCCAATCCAGGATTGATGCTGTTAAAAGCAGGATATGTGTTGGACATGTGGCATAAAAATTCATTCCCATCTTACAACGATGTGAAGAGCAAACATTTTAAAAAGTAGAAGAAGGCTTGTGATAAAATTTATATTCAAACGATTGTTTTACGGATTCCTAGTTTTGCTAGGTGTAATTACGGTTGTGTTCCTTTTGTTCAACGTATTGCCTGGCGATCCTGCCCGCGCAATGTTGGGGCAGCGTGCCGACCAAGCATCCATTGATGCCATCAATAAAGATTTAGGCAGAGATAAACCATTGCCTGTACAGTTTATTATGTACATCAACGATTTGTCGCCAATTTCCGTTCACGATGATGTAGATAAGAATCATTACTTGTATTTGAGTTTGGATAAATATTCATCGCATACCAAATTGTTTCATGTTAGCTCATCGAAGGTGGTTGTTTTAAAATTTCCGTACCTCAGACGTTCCTACATCACCAAACGAAAAGTATCCGAAATTGTAATTGAAACATTGCCCGAAACGGCTGTGTTAGCTTTTGTATCCATCACGTTTGGCGCCATTTTAGGAATTTTGTTGGGTATTTTATCTGCTGTAAAAAAGAATTCTTGGTACGATAAAAGCTCCTTGATTTTTGCCATTTTCGGTATGGCTTGGCCATCCTTCTTTGTTGGTTTATTGTTGGCTTGGTTGTTTGGTCATGTGCTAAATGCATACACTGGATTAAACACCGTAGGTTCCTTGTACACCATCGATGATTTTGGTGACGAGCAATTGGATTTGAAAAACTTAATATTACCAGCACTTACTTTGGGCTTACGTCCATTAGCCATCATCATTCAGTTAACACGTAGTTCTTTGTTGGATGTATTGTCACAAGATTATATCCGTACAGCAACCGCAAAAGGTTTATCGTTTTATAAAGTAGTATTCAAACATGCTTTGAAAAATGCATTGAATCCAGTTATCACAGCTATTTCGGGTTGGTTTGCTGGGTTAATGGCAGGAGCAGTGTTTGTAGAAAATGTATTCAACTGGAAAGGTATCGGTAGCGAAGTAGTAACTGCTTTGTCGGCCAACGATTTGCCAGTAGTAATGGGAGCAACATTGGTATTCGCAACCATATTTGTGGTGATTAATATTGGTGTGGATATCGTTTACGGAATTTTAGATCCAAGAGTTAGAGTTCAATAATTGTATTTGAGATATGAGAAGAAAGATAGTAGCAGGAAACTGGAAAATGAATAAAGATTTAAATCAAGGAATTGATTTAGTAACGGAGATTCTTTCAGGAACATCGCCTGCTGATGTATTAAAAATCATTGCTCCTCCATTCATTCATTTAGCTGCAGTATCCGAAAAAATAAAGGGTAATACAGCATTTGCAGTAGCTGCTCAAAATTGTCACCAAGCAGCAAATGGTGCTTACACAGGCGAAGTGTCTGCAGAGATGATTGCTTCGTGTGGAGCAGGATATGTGATCATAGGTCATTCCGAACGCAGATTGTATTTTAACGAAACAGCACAATTGCTTGCTCAAAAAGTAAATGCAGTATTGGCAGCGAACTTAATTCCTATTTTTTGCTTGGGCGAAAACATGGAAGAGCGAAATGCAAACAAACATTTAGAAACAGCAAAACAGCAATTGAAAGATGGTTTGTTTCACCTTTCACCAGCCGATTTTAGCAAAGTAATTATTGCCTACGAACCTGTTTGGGCAATTGGCACTGGCTTAACAGCAACTAGTCACCAAGCACAAGGAATGCATAACTTTATTCGTTCCGAAATCAATAAAAAATACGGCAAAGAAATTTCCGAAAACACTTCTATTCTTTATGGTGGCAGCTGCAATGCACAAAATGCAAAAGAGTTGTTTGCTTGTATTGATGTGGATGGTGGATTAATTGGTGGAGCATCATTGAAAGCTGCCGATTTTATTGCCATTGCCAATTCATTTTAATTCCATTCATTCTTAATTAAATCCTTTAGCCAATGTCGAACTACATTGAATTAGCTGTAATTGTTGAACCCAAAGAACAAGGGAGTGATATTTTAATTGCTCAACTGTCGGAATTGGATTTTGAAAGTTTTGTGGAATCGGACAATGGCTTTTTGGCCTATATACAAGAAGAACAATTTAATGAAGAAAGTTTAAAAGGTTTGTTTGCCGAGTTTGAAGGAGTTTTGAAAATAAGCTTTTCACAGAAAACCATTGCCCAACAAAACTGGAACAAAGAGTGGGAAAGTAATTTTACACCCATCGATATTGATGGTATATGTTACATCCGTGCACCTTTTCATGAAGCAAAATCGGGTTATACTTACGATGTGATTATTGAACCCAAAATGTCGTTCGGAACAGGTCACCACAACACTACCCAACTCATGATTCAAAAATTGATGAGTTTAGATGTTAACAATAAATCGTTGTTGGACATGGGATGCGGAACAGGAGTATTGGCCATTGTTGCCAGTATGATGGGCGCAAATCCAATAATGGCAATTGATATTGACGATTGGAGCGTGGAGAATAGTGTTGAAAACACAGCCAAAAATAATATCAACAACGTAAGTGTTCATAAAGGGAATGCTCAAATTTTGGAAGGAAATTTATTTAATACTATTTTAGCGAATATCAATAAGAACGTGCTATTGAATGACATACCTGTGTATGTAAATTCATTAGAAAAAAACGGAAATTTGGTATTGAGTGGCTTTTTTGAAACAGACATTCCAGAGCTTACTGCAAAAGCAGAGAACTGTGGATTGAAATTTGAAGAGAAAGCTGTAAGTAACCAGTGGAGTATGTTGTACTTCACCAAAAAATAGTCGATATGAATAAATTAAAATATTTGCTGCTAGCAACCTTGTTTGTTGTTACTTCTCAATTTTCGTTTGCACAACAAAACCCCATCAAACAATTTTCGGAAGATCCAATTAAGTTTCTTGAAGAGGTTAGAACCATGTTCGAAGCAACCAACATGGATAAAAAGGAAATTAAGGAATACATGGAAACGTTTACCTTGGCTTGGAACAGTCCGAAGTACAACGAGACCTTAAAAAAAGCTACTTATAATTCGTGTAACTTGATGGTAAAAAAGAAGTTACGAGTTTTACCTGAATATAAAAGTTACCTATCTTCTGTCATGAACTTTGTAAACTCTAATCAAAGCGAAGACAATTTTATCACTTGGCAAGAGTGTATTACCAAGATCTTAAATGGTAAAATCATTAAGTATTATTCCGATTATTTGGAGATGAGTGAGAACTTATTTGCAAGCAATACCTTTTATAAATCGGCCGTAATTGAGTACAAATCCAATAACAACAAATACATTTTTGAATACGACAGTGTTCCAAAAGTAATCTTCCCAAAACTGGATTTGAAAATTTACAACAACCAAAATGATAGTGGAATTGTATACAATACCAAAGGTGTTTATTATCCTTACAAAGGTGTATTCATTGGTGAAAGCGGAAAGGTAAACTGGAAGCGTGTTGGTTTTGATGAAAACACCGTGTATGCCGATTTAAAGAAATATCAAATAACACTTAAAACAAGTGGTTTTACAGCCGACTCGGTGGTGTTTTTTAATAAAAATTATTTCCCTACACCACTTGTTGGTCAATTGCAAGAAAAAGTAGTTTCCGAAAAAGATAACAACATTTCGTATCCTCGATTTGAATCCTATAACAAGCGAATGAAAATTCCAAACATTGCAAAGGATGTGGATTACGATGGCGGATTTTATCAACGCGGTGCAAAAGTATTGGGATCAGGAAGTAAAGATGAAGATGCATTATTGATTTTCAAAAAGGATGGAAAACGTTTTTTGGTGATTGGTGCAAAGTTGATTGCCATTACAAAAGAAAAGTTGACTGCTGAAACTGCGAATGTGAAATTTTTCATAGATAAAGATTCAATTACGCATCCAAGTGTGAACATGCGTTTCATGACAAAAGATGGTCAATTGTCGTTAATTAGAACCAATGATGGTGTTTCAAAAGCCCCATTTTTAAATTCATTTCACATGGTCGACATGTATTTTGAAGAATTAGTTTGGAAGATTGATGAGCCAAAGATTGACTTGAAAATGTTGATTGGTAACACGCAGGAAGATGCTATGTTCGAATCGGCAAACTATTTTAGAACGGATCGTTACGACAAAATTCAAGGGATTGATGACATGAATCCTTTGATTAAAATGCGCGATTTTGTAAAAAAAGGAAATGGCGATTCACCCGATTTCAAAGGAGACCAATATGCTAAATATTGTAAAATGTCGCCCAATGATGTTCGCCCAAATTTAGTGCGTTTATCGGCAATGGGTTTTATTACCTATGATTTTGATGATGATAATGTGCATGTGAACGATAAGCTGTTTACCTACATTGCTGCTCGTGCTGCCCACATCGATTATGATGTAATTCAGTTTCCTTCGGTTATTCGTAATAAGGAAAATGCAAGTATCAATTTATTGAACTACGATATGGCCATTTATGGTGTTCGTCAGATTTACATGAGTGACTCTCAAAATGTGGTTATTTATCCTTATGAGCAAAAAATCATTTTAAAGAAAAATAGAGATTTTACATTCCAAGGAGTTGTACATGCAGGTCGTTTCGATTTCTTTGGGAAAGAATTCTCGTTCAACTACGATAAATTCATCATCGACTTAAAGAATGTGGATTCATTGCGAATGATGGTGAAGTCGCGTGAGCCCGATGCTTATGGCGAATATCCATTGGTGAAAGTTAAAACGGTAATTGAAAACATCAATGGTAACTTGGAAATAGATAATCCAGCAAATAAATCGGGACGAAAGCCATTTCCGAAGTATCCTATATTTAATAGTTTTAAAGATTCGTATGCTTTCTATAACAAAAAGCAAATTCAAGGAGGTAAGTATCCCAAAGACAAATTCTACTTCCATTTGGAACCATTTACGATTGACAGTTTGGATAACTTTTCGAACGAAGGTTTAGTATTTAAAGGCTCCATGGAAACAGCAGGCATTTTTCCAACTTTTAAAGAATCATTAACCTTACAATCCGATTATTCATTGGGCTTTATAACACAAGCACCGCCAAGTGGCTATCCAATGTACGGAGGAAAAGGAACCTATAATGCAGCTATTAAATTAAGTCACCAAGGTTTAAGAGGTGATGGTTCCATCAATTATGTTACTTCGGTAACGCAATCGAAGGATTTTATCTTTTTCCCTGATTCAACAAACGCTGCAATCGCTGAAAACTTTGATATCAAACAACAAAAAACAAAACCTGAATTCCCTCAAATGCATGGCGACAATGTAAAAATGCATTGGGCACCAATGAAGGATGTAATGAATGTTTGGAACAACAAAGAGAAAAAAATTCAATCGTATAATGGTCAGTCGGAATTCAATGGAAAATTATCACTTACTCCAAAACAATTGTATGGTTCAGGAACTACCGATTTTTCAAATGCGAAAATGGATGCTAAACTCATTAAGTTTTTCTCAAATACGTTCAGTTCGGATACCGCCAACTTTAGTTTAAAGGCTTTAGACATTGCTCAGTTGGCCTTTGCAACTGATAACGTAAATGCTAAAATCGATTTTGATAAACGAATGGGAGAGTTCAAATCAAACGGTAAAGGTTCAATTGTAAAGTTCCCGGTGAATCAATACGTTTGTTTTATGGATAACTTTAAATGGTACATGGATGATGCTACTATTGAGTTAGGTTCAAGCAAAAATCCAACTGCCAAAGCTGCCAACGAAGATTTGGATTTGGTAGGACCGGAGTTTATTTCTGTTCACCCGAAACAAGATTCATTGCGTTTTCAATCACCATCTGCTAAATACGATTTAAAGAAATACATCATTACTGCGAAAGAAGTGAAATACATCAATGTAGCAGATGCTCGTATTTATCCTGACAAAGGAGATGTTATTATCGAAAAAGATGCCTTAATGCGTACCTTTTCAAATGCAAAAATTGTAGCGAATGCGGTTACAAAATACCATAATCTTTACAACTGTACTGTTAATGTATTTGCTCGTAAAAGCTATGCAGGTTCTGGATTTTATGATTATATCGATGAGCTTAAAACCAAACAAACATTCTACTTTAGCAATGTAAGTGTGGATACTACTTTTCAAACATATGCAGAAACTTCTATTGCCGATTCTTCTAAATTCCGCTTAAGTCCGAATTTTGAATACAAAGGTTTGGTGAAGTTAAAAGCAATCAATCAGTACTTGGTATTTGCTGGAGCTGCTCGTATCTCACACGATTGTGCTGCAATCCCTAAAACATGGTTTAAATTTGAATCGGAAATCAATCCGAACAACATTTACATTCCAGTTTCAAAAGAGCCAACAAACGATGCAGGAAAACCCATTGCTGCTTCCATGATGGTAACAACTGATTCAACCCATTTTTATTCGGCATTCTTATCACCTAAGGAATCGCAAAACGATCCACATGTGTTACCTGCAGAAGGATTCCTATTCTTTGATAAAGGTTCACGTGAGTACCGTATTTCGAACAAAGAAAAATTAATAGAACGCTCCTTGCCTGGTAATTACTTGAGTTTAAACACAAATACTTGCAAAGTATACGGTGAAGGAAAAATTGATTTGGGTGGCGATTTTGGACAGGTTAAAATAGAATCATTTGGTAGTGCTGTCCATTTCTTAATTCCGGATTCTGTTATTTTCGACATGATCATGTCCATCGACTTTTTCTTTGATGGTGGAGCTATCGATAAAATGGCAGATCAAATTGTAGGGATGTCGGAATTAAAACCAACGGACTTTTCTCGACCAGTTTATGAAAAAGGAATGCGTGAAATGCTAGGAAAAGAACTAGCGGATAAACTTTTATCGCAATTGAATTTATACGGTTCGTATAAAAAATTCCCTGATGAGTTAAGAAAAACATTGGTATTTAGTGATCTTAAAATGAAATGGAACAAGGATACTCGTTCGTACACATCGAGTGGTAAAATTGGTATTGCCAATATCGATAAGACACAAATTAACAAGTATGTTGACGGAAGAATTGAAATCATCAAGAAAAGGGGAGGAGACATTCTGAACATTTATATCGAAATGGATTCAGGTAATTGGTATTATTTCAACTACTCGAGAGGTACGATGTTAGCCGTTTCATCGAACGAAGCATTTAATACCGCATTAAAAGAATTAAAACCAGACAAACGCGAAAAGGCTGGCGACAAAGAAAAGAAAGAACCAAATTATTATTTCAACATTTGTCCGCCAAGCAAGAAAACGCAATTTTTACGTAAAACTCAAAGTGCAGAAGAATAAACGTGCTAACCGCTTCTAACATATTATTACTATTAGCAGCCTATTTATTAGGCTCTATTCCTTCTGCCGTTTGGATTGGAAAGTTCTTTTATAAAATAGATGTTAGAGAGTATGGAAGCGGGAATGCGGGTGCTACCAATACTTTTCGAGTATTAGGAAAAAAAGCCGGTATTCCCGTTTTATTAATTGATACGTTAAAAGGCTTTACGGCAGTGAGCTTGGCTTATTATAGCAAATACACTATCGGTTCGAATCAGTTTATCAACCTTCAATTGGTTTTAGGAATAGCATCTTTGGTTGGTCATATTTTTCCAATATTTGCTTCGTTCAGAGGAGGCAAAGGAATAGCAACACTTTTAGGAATTATTTTAGCCGTTCATTTATATGCAGCTTTAATTGCTATCGGAATATTTATTGTAGTGCTATTAACAACAAGTTATGTTTCTTTAGGCTCAATGATTGCAGCTCTTGCATTTCCAGTAATTGTAATTCTTGGTTTTCAAACGCGGGTTCCTTCCTTGATTATTTTTTCGATATTAATTGCCATAATGGTATTGATTACGCATCAAAAAAACATTGAGCGACTATTAAGAAGGGAAGAGTCGAAAGCAAAAATTATTAAGAAAAAGAAGAAGAAAAAAACAGTTGATACTCCAGAAATAGCAAGCCTTGAGGAGGTAGAAAAATAATCGTTTCGTTTTAACGTTTATTGGCTTTGAGTCAATTCGATACTTTTTTAATTTTGAGCAATGAGCAGCACTAAATCAGCAACACTTCTTTTCATAACCTTTTTGCTGTTATTCACAACAAAACTATATTCCCAAACTCCTGTTCCTGCAACTATAACCATTACAGGAAAAGCATTCGATGTGCAAGATCCGAAACTTCCTTTGCCCAAGCTAATGGTTATTAATAAACGGACCAACAATGGGGTATTTGCAGATGCGGAAGGAAAGTTTTCATTATCAGCATTTAAAACCGATACACTATTATTTTCGTCATTGGGATTTATGGTGAAGAAAATTTGTTTGAAAGATTCGACTGATAAAAAAGTGTATTATGTGGAGGTTGGGCTTAAAAAATTAGAATTCACCTTAAAAGAAGTAAGTGTTTTTGCGAATCGAAATCTAAACGAAATCCAGAAAGACATTGATAAATTAGGGGTAAAAAAGAACTATACCACCATTGGAGCAGCCGATGCTTTGTCTAGTCCAATCACTTTTTTATACGAGCGATTTAGCAAGTTTGCACGTTCAAAAAAAAAAGTTGCTGAATGGGAGAATGAAGATTTAAGACGTGATGTATTAAAAGAATTGTTTAGAGTTTATATCAAGAATGACATTATTGATTTACCAGATGAAGAGTTTGATGCCTTTATCAATTATCTCAACTTGAGTGATGAATACATTCGAAGTGCCTCTCAATTCGAACTTACCATGGCTATAAAAGGCAAATACGAAAGTTTTAAGTATCGCTGGAAATAAAATTATAAGCATAAAAAAAGCGGAGCATTTTGCTCCGCTTTTTTATTTATTCATCCTTTTTACTTTTTTTACCTTTCGACTCTTTTGATTCTTTAGCGTCTTTCGGTTTAGTAATCTTGATTTTTATTTCTTCATTTTCAACATCTACATTGATGATATCACCTTCTGTTAAGCTTGATTTGATAATCTCCTCAGCTAATGGATCTTCAAGGTATTTTTGGATAGCACGTTTTAATGGACGAGCACCAAACTGAACATCGTAGCCTTTGTCAGAAATAAAATCTTTAGCTTCTTCAGATACAATTACACTGTATCCTAAACCATTGATTCTACCATAAAGACTGTTCAATTCAATATCAATGATTTTGTGAATGTCTTCGCGTGATAATGAGTTAAACATAATTACATCATCAATACGATTTAAGAACTCAGGAGCAAATGCTTTTTTCAAAGCACCTTCAATAACACCTTTTGAGTGATCTTCTTCTGAATCTTTTTTAGCAGATGTAGTGAAACCAACACCTTGTCCAAAATCTTTTAATTGACGAGCACCAATGTTAGAGGTCATGATGATGATGGTGTTTTTAAAGTCGATTTTACGACCTAAACTATCCGTCATTTGTCCATCATCCAATGCTTGTAACAACAAGTTAAATACGTCTGGATGTGCTTTTTCAATCTCATCTAACAATACAATAGAGTAGGGACGTCTGCGAACTTTTTCAGTCAACTGACCACCTTCTTCGTAACCTACATAGCCCGGAGGCGCTCCAACCAAGCGAGATACAGCGAATTTCTCCATGTACTCACTCATGTCGATACGAATCAATGCATCATCGTTGTCGAATAAATATTTCGATAAAATTTTTGCTAATTGTGTTTTACCAACACCTGTAGGACCAAGGAATATAAATGAACCAATTGGTTTGTTTGGATCCTTTAATCCAGCACGGTTACGTTGAATTGCTTTCACTACTTTTTTAACAGCTTCATCTTGTCCAATTACTTTACCTTGTAAAAGTTCAGCCATTTTAATAAGCTTTTCACCTTCATTTTGAGCAATACGTTGAACAGGAACACCTGTCATCATGGCAACTACTTCGGCAACATTATCTTCTGTTACCATTTCGCGATGCGTTTTGCTTTCTTCTTCCCACGCTTTTTTAGCAGCTTCCAATTGTTCCAACAATTGACGCTCCGTATCTCTTAAGCGAGCAGCTTCTTCGTATTTTTGAGAACGAACAACTTTGTTTTTCTCTTCTTTAATTTCTTCTAGTTTTGCTTCAATTTCCACAATGTTTTTTGGAACATTGATATTTGTAATGTGAACACGAGAACCAGCTTCATCCAATGCATCAATCGCTTTATCCGGTAAATGTCTGTCGGTAATGTAACGAGCAGTTAATGTTACACAAGCTTTGATTGCTTCATCGGTATATGTTACATTGTGATGATCTTCGTATTTCGATTTGATATTATTCAAAATCTGAACGGTTTCATCTGGTGTAGCAGGTTCAACAATAACCTTTTGGAAACGTCTTTCCAATGCACCATCTTTTTCGATGTACTGACGGTACTCATCAAGAGTAGTAGCACCAATACATTGGATTTCTCCACGAGCTAATGCTGGTTTAAACATGTTGGAAGCATCCAATGATCCGCTTGCACCACCAGCACCAATAATGGTGTGAATTTCATCAATAAATAAAATTACATCCGGTGATTTCTCAAGCTCGTTCATTACTGCTTTCATACGTTCTTCGAACTGACCACGGTATTTTGTGCCAGCAACTAAAGAAGCTAAATCAAGCGTAACCACACGTTTTCCAAACAATACACGTGAAACTTTGCGTTGAACAATGCGTAATGCTAAACCTTCAGCAATTGCCGATTTACCAACACCTGGCTCACCAATAAGGATAGGATTGTTTTTCTTTCTACGTGATAAAATTTGAGATACACGTTCAATTTCTTTTTCACGTCCTACAATAGGATCAAGCTTGCCTTCTTCAGCAGCTTTTGTTAAATCACGACCAAAGTTATCTAAAACCGGGGTTTTTGATTTGCTATCAACAGGCTTTTTAGCACTGCTTGCAGCACTAAAGCTATCATCATCCCCATCATCATCCGAAGGTGTGCCAGGGAATTCAGCTTTAGGATCTGTTTTTGACATTTCCAGCTCTTTTTTCATAACTTCATAGTCTACTTTAAATTTATTTAATGATTTTGTTGCCACATTGTCTTCGTCCTTAAGAATCGATAAGATTAAGTGTTCCGTACCAATAACAGCACTTTTGAATAGTTTAGCTTCTAAATAAGTTATTTTTAGTGCTCTTTCAGCTTGTTTCATTAAAGGAATGTTTGCAAGGTTTGCAACTTTATGATTCCCTGTTCCGATAGCATCTTCAACAGATTTTCTCAAATCCATTAAATCAACGCCTAAGCTCTTTAGAAGCTTAACAGCCGTTCCTTCGCCTTCGCGAATGATTCCTAACAATAAGTGTTCGGTACCAATGTAATCGTGTCCTAAGCGCAAAGCCTCTTCGCGACTGTAGGTGATGACATCTTTTACTCTTGGTGAAAATTTAGCTTCCATAGAATGCCTGAATTAGTTGTTTATAAAACGTTTCAAATACTTAAGAGTTACAAATCCTTTCAAAAATAAGGCTTTCGACTTAATATCCAAAAGTATTTAGTTGTTTGCATGAATCCACTATTCGCGGTTTATTTTTATCAACAAAAATTCTGTTAATATGTTGATAATTTAATCCCTAAAAAAGGCTTTATCTGCACTCAAATAAGTATTTTCGAACTCCTAAAATTTACTAAGGCAAATCAATAATTGTGCTAAATAAATTTTATGACAATTATTCTTAAAAAACGCTAGAAACAACTAAATAAAAAAGTCAAAATAGAAATTATGGCAGACGGAGAAAAAATCATTCAGATTAACATTGAAGAGGAAATGAAATCGGCTTACATCGATTATTCGATGTCAGTTATTGTATCGCGTGCCTTACCAGATGTTCGCGATGGGTTGAAACCAGTACATCGTAGAGTTTTGTACGGTATGTTGGACTTAGGAGTTCTTTCAAATCGTCCTTATAAAAAATCGGCCCGTATTGTTGGGGAGGTTTTGGGTAAGTACCATCCACATGGTGATACTTCTGTTTACGATGCAATGGTGCGTATGGCACAAGAGTGGAGTTTGCGTTATCCATTGGTTGACGGACAAGGTAACTTTGGTTCTGTTGATGGTGATAGTCCAGCTGCAATGCGTTATACCGAAGCTCGTTTGAAAAAAATTGCGGAAGAGATGTTGAACGATATCGATAAAGATACGGTTGATTTCCGCCCAAATTTCGATGATTCATTAGAAGAGCCAAGTGTTTTGCCTTCTCGTATTCCAAATTTATTAATCAATGGTGCTAGTGGTATTGCCGTAGGTATGGCTACCAATATGCCTCCTCATAATTTAACAGAAATCATCAGTGCAACTGTTGCTTATATCGATAACAGAGAGATTGATGTTGCTGGTTTAATGCAATATGTAAAAGCTCCAGATTTCCCTACTGGCGGTATCATTTACGGATACGAAGGTGTGAAAGAAGCATTCCATACAGGAAGAGGTCGTATCATCATGCGTGCTAAAACAAATGTAGAAATTACAGATGCTGGTCGCGAACGCATTATCGTTAACGAAATTCCTTACCAAATCAATAAAGCAGAGATGATTCGCAAAACAGCGGATTTGATCAATGATAAAAAAATTGAAGGAATCTCTGATATCCGTGATGAATCGGATAGAGATGGTATGCGTATCGTTTATGAAATTAAACGCGATGCGATTACCAATGTAGTATTGAACAATTTATTTAAGTATACTGAATTACAAACTTCGTTTAGTGTAAACAATATTGCTTTGGTTGGTGGCCGACCAATGATGTTGAACCTAAAAGACATGATTGCTCATTTTGTGGATCACAGACATGATGTAGTAATTCGTAGAACAAAATTTGAATTATCACAAGCGGAGAAGCGTGCACACATTTTACAAGGTTATTTAATTGCTTTGGATCATTTGGATGAAGTAATTAAATTAATTCGTGAATCTGCAACACCATCCGATGCACAAGATGGATTAATGAGCAACTTTGGATTGAGCGAGCTTCAAGCAAAAGCAATCCTTGAAATGCGTTTACGTGTTTTAACCGGACTTGAAAGAGATAAGATTAAAGCAGAATACGATGAGTTAATGAAATTAATTGATTACTTAAAATCATTGTTGAACGATGAAGCAATGCGTATGCAAGTAATTAAAGATGAATTGGCTGAAATCAAAGAAAAATATGGCGATGAGCGTAAATCAGAAATTGTTTATGCTGCTGGTGATTTCAAAATAGAAGACATGATTGCTGATGAAGAAGTTGTAGTTACAATTTCTCATATGGGTTATATCAAACGTACCATGTTGAGCGAATACCGCACACAAGCACGTGGTGGTAAAGGAGCAAAAGGAAGTACAACCCGTGACGAAGATTTTATCGAACATTTGTTCACGGCATCAACACATAATTACTTATTGTTGTTTACAGAACAAGGTCGTTGCTTCTGGATGCGTGCATTTGAGGTTCCAGAAGGAAACCGTCAATCAAAAGGACGTGCAATCCAAAACTTAATCAACATTCCAAGTGATGATAAAGTGAAGGCATTCATCAATGTGAAGAACTTAAACGATGAAGAGTACATCAATAATAACTACATTATTATGTGTACTAAAAATGGTATAATCAAAAAAACAACATTAGAAGCTTACTCTCGTCCTCGTCAGAATGGTATCAATGCCATTACAGTTAGAGATGGCGATACCTTATTAGAAGTATTGTTGACGAATGGAACAAATGAAATCATGTTAGCTTCTAAAGAAGGTAAAGTGGTTCGTTTCAATGAATCAACGGTTCGTCCTATGGGTAGAAATGCTTCAGGAGTTAGAGGTATCAATATTTCGGATAGCAAAGACAATGAAGTAATTGGTATGATTGCAATGCCTGATAAATCGAGCAACGTAATGGTTGTTTCCGAAAAAGGATATGGTAAACGTTCGGATATTGAAGAATATCGTGTAACAAACCGTGGTGGTAAAGGAGTGAAAACAATCAACATCACTGATAAAACAGGTAATTTGATTGCGATAAAAGATGTGACTGATAAAAACGACTTGATGATTATCAATAAGTCGGGTATCATTATCCGTCTTTCTGTTGCTGACTTAAGAGTTATCGGTCGTGCTACCCAAGGTGTTCGCTTAATCAACTTAAAAGAAACAGATGCAATTGCTGCTGTAACTAAAGTTGAAGTTGAAGAAGAAGTAGAAACCGAAAACCTTGAAAACGGAGAAAATGTGAATCCAGAATATGGAAATGATGCAAACAATGCGTCTGATAACACAGAATCAAACGATGGCAAGGAAGTTGATAATAACGAAGCAAATTAATAGAAGTATTAAATAAAACCAATTTAATCTATGAAAAGAATAAGTTTACTAGCGGTAGCATCAATTTTTGTATTGAATGCAAATGCTCAAAGTGCAAAAGTTGTAACAGCTTACCGTTACTTGCAAGATTTTAACAGTAGCAAAGATGCTGAGTCTCTAACAAAAGCAAAAGAAGCAATTGACTTAGCTTCTGAGCATCCAGATACAAAGGATAACGCTAAAACTCAGGTTTACAGAGCGAATATCTACATGGCAATTTTTGAAAATAATTTACGCATTGCTACTGAAAAATCAACAGAAACAGATCCTAACAAAAAGCAAGCGGTAGGCTACCAAACTGTTTCGGGTGCAGAGTTAACAACTGCTTACCAAGCGTATGCAAAAGCAAAAACATTGGATGCAAAAGGTAATTATCCAGGCGAAATTGGAAATGGTATCGCTAAATCAGCAGCTTATTTTAGCAATAAAGGTTCATACGACTATAATGCAAAGAAATTTGGAGATGCATTAAATTCGTTTGAAATGGCTTATACAGTAGGTGAAATGAAAGACACGAACTTGTTATACAATTGTGCTGTAACTGCAGAACGTGCTGCTAACTACGATAAAGCAAAAACGTATTATCAAAAAATGGTAGACATTAAACAAGGACGAGGAAACACCTATTCTTCTTTAATGAATGCTTATTTGATGTCAAAAGATACAACAGGAGGGATGGATGTATTAAAAAAGGGTAGAGCTGCCTATCCAAATGATGTTAACTTATTGATATCTGAAACAAACTACTACTTAAAAACAAACCAAAGTGTTGCTGCATTGTCTAACTTAACACAAGCAATTGCTGCTAAACCTGCAGATGCAAATTTATACTTAGTAAGAGGTAATATTTATGACAATTTAGCGAATCCAAAAGATGAAACAGGCAAAGAGCTTGAGAAACCAAAAGATTATGACGAAAAGTTCAAAAATGCGGAAGCTGATTACAAAAAAGCAATTGAGTTAAAACCTGATTATTTTGATGCATTGTACAATTTAGGTGCATTGTACAACAATCAAGGTGTTGCTGTTTCTAAAATGGCTGATAAAATTACCGACCAAAAGAAATACGAAGCTGAATTAAAAAGAGCTGGAGATGCATTTAACAATGCTTTACCAGTTTTAGAAAAAGCGTTAGAAGTGAATCAAACTGATAAAAACACCATGTATGCATTGAAACAAATTTATAGCCGTACACAACAGTTGGATAAATTGAAAGCATTGAATACTGTTATTAACGGTTCAGCTACATACAAAGAAGCATTTAAAAAGTAATTAGGATAATTGAAGAATCGGACGCTTCCAGTTTGATTCGGATACCAAAGCGGGGTACAGAAATGTATCTCGCTTTTTTGTTTTTAAAGACTTATAAACAGTACTAGATTATCTTATTTAAATACTCGAACTTTGCCACAAGGAGTAGTTAACCTATTGATATTCAATAAATATCTATTTAACATAATATTAATTATAGGATAAATGTTTATTTGAAATAATAGGACAAACCCTCTTATGAATTGTTTAACAATAACCCAATTAACATCGTTCAACAAATACATTACATCGATAGTATGGATGTAAGATTCGACTAAAATAAAAATATTAGGAATTTAATATTTTTCATTTTATATTTGTGCATTATTAATTATTTATTAAAAATTACAATGAAAACAGGTACAGTAAAATTTTTTAACGAAACTAAAGGATTCGGTTTCATTAAAGATGAAGATGGTCAAGAAATTTTTGTTCACGCAACAGGTTTGGCTGAAAAAGTAAAAGAAAACGACACAGTAACTTTCGAAGTTACTGAAGGAAGAAAAGGTTTAAATGCGGTTAACGTAAAAAAAGCTTAATATAATTTTCTTTTTATTGAACACCCCTCAGTCGTCTGACGGGTGTTTTTTTTGCCCTAAACGCTCCTATTTTACCACCTGATCACCCAAGTCTTTGAAATCTATTCCATCAAAGTTCCCAGAGCTCATCATCAACAAGTTTTTATCGATAAAGTCAATTTTTAACAAGTCATTTAGCAAACTTATAGAGTTTGTGTAAACCTTTAAATTACTGCCTCCAAATGCCTGATTTACTTTTTCTTCTGAAATAGCTTTTAGTTTTTTGTGTTCAATGGTATGTGGGTTATAATACACAAAGGCTTCATCGGCCAAAGCCATTGATCCTTGGTACTCATTTAGGAAATTTTCGTTCAAACTACTAAACGTATGCAGTTCCATACACGCAATTAACTTTCGATTTGGAAACTGTTTTTTTACAGCTTGCGTTGTTGCCTTTAATTTGGATGGCGAATGCGCAAAGTCTTTGTAAACTGCTGTGCTTTCATTTTTTTTAACCAATTCTAAGCGTTTAGCAGCACCTTTAAAACTTTGAATGGCTTCGTAAAATTGACCATCACTTATTCCTACTTGATTACAAACAAAACGAGCACCATTGATATTCATTAAATTATGGTCGCCAAACACCAACAATGGAATTTCGCCTTGATTAGTCAACAGATACGTTGTTCCATTTACAATTTTATTGGCAGGAACAGCATAAGGAAAGCGTTTAATATCGGCACGTGTACTTTCAGATACTTTTTTCACTTGTTCATCCAATTCACAATAGGCAATGCTTCCATTTTGTTCAATCAAATCAACGAATATTTTAAACTGCTCTACATAATTTTCAAAGGTTGGAAACACATTGATATGGTCCCAAGCAATACCACTTAAAATGGCAATGTTTGGTTTGTACAAATGGAATTTTGGTCTGCGATCAATTGGTGATGATAAATACTCATCGCCTTCAATAACTGCAATTTTTGCTTCTTTGGTCAGCTTTACCATGGTATCGAAACCTTCCAGCTGAGCACCCACCATATAATCGCAATCAATTTTATGGAAATTTAAAACATGTAAAATCATTGCCGTGATGGAAGTTTTACCATGGCTCCCTCCTATCACAATTCGTGTTTTATCTTTTGTTTGCTCGTAAATGTATTCGGGGTAGGAATAGATTTTTAATCCTAATTCCTGTGCTTTTAATAGTTCAGGATTATCAGCACGAGCATGCATACCTAGTATTACTGCATCAATTCCTTTGTGGATGTTGTTGGTATCCCAACCTTCTTTGGCTGGCAATAAATTTAATTTTGCTAATCGTGTTTTTGATGGCTCAAAAATTTCATCGTCCGATCCGGTTACGTTAAATCCTTTTTTATGCATAGCAATAGCCATGTTGTGCATCGCACTTCCGCCAATAGCAATTAAATGTACGTTCATAGAAATTATATTTAGCCTAAATTTAGTCAAACTTTATACTCAGTGGAATATGACAACAATCAACTTTTAAACACTTGTTTGTTATTAGCAATGCTTTAGATTTGTAGAAAAAAACATGCTCATGAAAAAGATAACGACCACTTTATTATTAGCGATAGGATTGATTAATGCAACCAATTTGAAATCGCAAGGATTGTATGTTCATACAATTAGTTCCTACGGATTTTCTCTAGCTCCTATGGCAATTAGTGCCAATTATAATAGTAGTGGAATTATTGAATCGGTTCGCTCTTCGTTTGGTAAAGGATTTGAGTTTGGAGCTGGTCTGGGATTTCAGTTCAATAAAAATATTGGAGCTGAAATAAATGCTAGTTATTTACTTGGTGGAAAGTCCGAATTCACCGATGCTACTAATCCAAATACTCCTGCAGATGTAGAAACCTTAAAAGGCAGAATGCTGCGCATTATTCCTACGATAAAGATTACTGCTGGCGAAAAAATTCGTCCATACACTAAATTTGGATTTATTTTAGGACTTGGTAACAAGTTAATTGACGAGTCTGTTCGTTATGATTTTCCTGGAATGATTGTAAAAACGGAGGAAACAGTTGAGTTTACAGGCGGACTTTCTATGGGTTTTAAAGGTAATTTGGGAGTTGATTTTTCTTTGTCAGATAATTTAGCGGTGTTTGGTGAAGTAAATTTTATTTCACAAGGATGGGCTCCTAAAAAAAATGCTACTACAAAATACTTGGTTAATGGTGAAGATAAGCTTTCCACATTATCAGTTTATAATTCAGAAACTGAATTTCTAGACAGTTATGATACGAATGCGAATTATGATCCAAATCAACCTCGTCAATCCTTAAAGGTCTATCTACCATTTAGCAGTTGGGGATTTAATGTTGGAATTCACTATTCATTTGGAAAGAAAAAAGAATAGATTGATACTATTTTAAAATAAAAGGTGCTTTTATAAAAGCACCTTTTTTATTTTTTCAATCTTGGATCCAAAGCATCGCGCAAACCTTCTCCTAATAGATTATAAATGGTTACCGTTGCGAAAATTGCTAAGCCTGGAAATACAACCAACCACCAAGCACTGAATTGTTCGCGACCCGCATTTAATAAGGAACCCCATGTTACAGTGGTGGGTGGAACTCCAACACCTAAGAAGGATAAAGCCGATTCGGTTAAGATTGCCGAAGCTACACCAAATGCAATTGCTACCAATGCTGGTGCTAATCCGTTTGGTAAAGCATGTTTGAAGATGATTCTAAACTCTTTAAAGCCCATCGATTTAGCTGCTTGAATGTATTCAAGATTTGAAATGCGTAAAAACTCCGCTCTTGTTAAACGGGCAATGCCTGTCCAAGACGTTAAACCAATAATCACCATAATGTTAATGATGGATTTTTCTTTTGCAATGGCAGCCACCGAAATAATCAAAATCAACAAAGGCATGGAAATTAAAATTTCAATGGCTCTGGATATGATTGAATCGACTGGAATAAAAACTTTTGTAGCTAAGAATGAAACTTTGCCCACCAATTTTCCTAACCAATAAAACAAGTATGCAATGACTGCAAAAATGATAATGCTAATTAACAATTGACCGAGTATTGCCAGTCCTGAACTAGCAAAGCCATCAGCCAATGCATACGAACGAACAATGAAAGCATAGTAATAAGCGAATACCAAACCGATGATGAAAGTCCAAAAACTACCACGTGATGTTTGTAATTTTTTATCACCAAAATAACCAGCCATGGCACCCAATACCAAACCTATTAAGGAAGCAATACCCATCGATAACAATCCAATTGTTAAAGAGATTCGTGTTCCGTTGATTAATCCCGAAAGTACATCTTCACCGGCTTTATTGGTTCCAAGCCAATGACGGAACTTTGTAGGCATCTCGGTTTCTTCACCGGTTGCTGTTATAAAAATTTGTTTCCCATTGGGTGAAACATAATCAGCATTGTCATAATCCGTTTTGTTTGGAGAATATGGAACTGGCGCGAAAATAATGGTTTCGGCATCCATGTGTTTCCAATCGGCAATATCGTATTGAATGTTTTCTACTTCACCTGTTTCAGGATTTTTTACTTCACAGTTGTTGGAGAAGGATAATGCAGGAAACATACTTACTCCTTTGTATTTGCAATACAGTGGTTGATCGGTTGCAATAAACGGAGCAATGACTGCAATGATGGCCAGGAAGATTAAAAATTTATACGAGTAATATGCAGGTTTATTTTTTTTGAATTGACTCCAAGCATACTTGCCAAAACTGAAATCAGTTTTAGTAGTATCCATTACGGCTGCTTGTTTTAATTCTTCGTTCATGTTTACTTGTAAGATATGCGTGGATCAACCAATGCGTATAGAATATCTGAAATTAAATAACCAACAAGGGTTAAGAATCCTGTTATTGTAAGCACTGCAATAATCATTGGGTAATTGTTGTTTTGAATTGCAAAAATGGTTTCGGAACCCATTCCAGGAATGGTGAAAATGCTTTCTAAAATTACGGAGCCTCCAATGGCTGCTGGAAAAATATTGGCAAACACCGTAATGATGGGCAACAATGAATTGCGGAATGCATGTTTCCAGATTACTTTATTTTCAGGTAATCCTTTTGCACGAGCTGTTCGGATATAATCTTGTCCAATTACTTCAATCATGGATACACGCATGGTGCGCGATAAAAAGGCGAAGGAACTATAGGTATAACAGATAGCGGGTAAAATAATGTATGGAAGTGTAATTTTTATTTTCTCGAAAATGCTTGCTCCATCGGGATAACCAGCTGCTGGTTTTATGCCCGATGCTGGAAAAATATGGAATACATCTGGATTAGCAAAAGTCATTAATAACAAGGTTGCTAACCAAAACGAAGGCATGGAATACAACATAAACAATACAATGGATGAACCTTTGTCGAATTTAGAACCTCTGTTGGCTGCAGCTTTTACACCTAAAGGAATACTCACAAAATAAGCAAGAATAACAGATAACAACGTGAAGAACAATGACCAACCAATTTTGGAATAGATCACTTCTGAGATGGGTTGTTTGGTAACATACGATGTTCCAAAGTCGCCACGAATTAAACCTTTCGAAAAGGTGCCACCATCGCCAAACAACCAACGATGGTATTGATTGTTTTTATAGAAGGAAAGTTTAGGAACATAGTTTTTCCAATTGCTTGAATAATTTTTAATTTCGGCATAACTCTGTTCAACAGCATTGAAAAGGACTTTCGACTGATTTAAGAAAGGATACAGATTTAACAGCGACTTTATTTTAGCAAACTTTGCATCAATGAGTGGTGCTTCGTAGGTCGATTTTAACGATAATGCTTCAAACTTTAATTGATTTAAATTTTCAATCACAGCATTTATCGGTAAGCCTTTTAGCTGGTTGGTATCGGGTTTAAAAAGATTCTGATACGAAGAAAATGCTGCAAGTTGAATTGAATAATTTTGTATTTCTTCCCAATTACCGTGTTGAGCGATTAATCGGTCGAGTGCTTCCCGTTCCGATTTATCGTAAATGCGATAAAGTGTATCGGGTTTGGATAAGGAGGTTAACGAAAAATAAAAAACAGGCAAATCCAATCCCAGCTTTTGTCGCCAAAACAATTTATCTTTTTGCTGACTCAATGATTGCGCTCCCATTTCGCCTCCAGATTGAGAGGATGTAACCATCCGCTCAACGGGATCGCCAGGTGCATTAATGCTAATTACAAAGCCAAGCAGTGTAATCACAATTAATGTAGGAATAAAAATAAGTATCCTTTTTAGTATATACCTGAGCATGCTACTGATTTTGCATCACAAGATACAATGGATTTTAGATAAAAAAAAACGCTTTTTCGGATTGTTGAAAAAGCGTTTTTTTGTTTTAGTATACCGAGCTGGCTTTAACCGATGCTCCTGAATTTGATAGCAGTTTAAGCCTGCTCAACCAAACACCTGGACGTTCGAAATACATTTCCTGATTTCCAAAACGTTTGTGAATAACATTTCGTCTTAATGAGGAGTACATAAAAATATACGGTTGTTCATCGTACACAATCTCTTGGAATTTTTTAACGAAAGGAATACGTTTCGCATCATCAATCGTGTATTTGATTGAATCAATCAAAGCATCACTTTCAGCATTTCCAAATCCTGTATAGTTAGAACCTTTTGAAGCCCAAGCAGATGTATGCCATAATTGCGTGTAATCTTCAGGAGCAAAATTACCCGCCCAAGAAGCCAACATCATATCAAAATCGTGGTTGCGAGCTGTTTCTACAAGTACTGAAAAGTCGATCGGATTCAAGTTTGCTTTCACACCTGCTTTGTACATTTGCTCAGCAATCATCTCTGCGGTGTTTTTCCATTCTACTTGCGTGGTCATGTAGTTCATGTTAAACTCCATTTTCACTTTCTGACCATCAACCATTTTATCTCTAATGTTATCACCATCAGTATCTTTCCAGCCTGCTTCATCCAATAATTTTTTAGCTGCTTCAATATCAAATGGAATTAATTTTAAATCGGAATTATAATCTGGTTTCAAGTACGATACAGGACCAACAGTACGTTTGTTCATTCCTTTATTCATTACTTTATTGATATTGTCCAATGGTGTTAATAAAGCCATTGCTCTTCTCACTTTTTTATCTACAAATATCTTTTTGTGTTTGATACCATCTGGCTTCATGTTCATGGCAATGTAACCATAATTGTAAGTGTCGGTAAATCGCGAATTGTAGTTTGCAATGAAGTTTGCATCTTTTTGTAATTCAAGAAGTGTTTTGGTAGAAAGTGTTGTACTTACATCCAATGTTTGCGATTTAAATTCTAATATTTGAGAATTTGCATCCTTATTGATCTTGAAAATAATTTTATCAGGGTACGATGTTTCGTACACATTCTTCGAATCTTTCGACCAATGGTTGTTTTTACGAACCAGTGTTAAACTTTGACCTGCATCCCATTTTTCTACTTTGTAAGGACCAGCACCATTTTGGAAAGCTAAATCTCTGCTGTATTTTGCGCTATTGAATTCTGCAGCCCAATCAGCCAAGTCTTTTTGTTTATCTGCTTTAAAATTAGGATCGCTAAACTGAGCAAAGGTGTAATTAGCCAATACATTTTTTTTATCGAAGAAAGTGCGTTGCATTACTGGATAATCCGCTAAAAAAGTAATGTTTTGAATGTATTTTTCGCGCATTACTACTGTAA